>X357_Northern_Tamandua__coassemble_349_pt1 | contig 57700 bp, 64 predicted proteins | sample X357_Northern_Tamandua__metabat2_low_PE_004 | metagenome-assembled genome bin X357_Northern_Tamandua | reverse complement strand
CTATAATTTGAGGATATAATTGAAATTTGGGGGATAATTTCTCGCAATTCTATAAAAAAGTTGCTCTACACTCTGCTTTTATTCTTGTATTGGCAATGTGACTTTTACTGAAAAACCGCCATAGGAGCTATGCTCGATAATGGTTGTTCCGCCGTGTGCTGATATAATCTGCTTTACGATAAGAAGTCCTAAACCGTGGCGTTGCTCAGCTGTATTTTCGTCACAGACCATATAATGCGGAGCATTATTGAGCTTTTCTATTTGCTCGTCAGTAGCTCCAATGCCGTCATCAGAAACACCTACTGTGCATTTGCCGCTGTCAGCCGTAACGCTGACATAGATTTTACAGCCCTGTTCATTATGATTGATGCTGTTTTGAATGAGATTGCTAATCGCTCGCTTTAGTAAGTCCTTATCAGCATTTACAGGGCATATGGTTAAGGCTTCGTCTGTTTCCCATTCAATCGGATATTTGTCCTCAATATCCATGTTGATAAAATCAACAACTACCTGCCGAATAATAGCAATTAGATTTTGCTTTGCAGGATTTATCGGCTGCATATTGTACTCTAATTTGGACGCAAGATTAAGGTCATTGATTAAGTTCTGTATACGCTTACTTTGTCTTACAATGACTTCTGCCTTTTGGCGTTCTTCAGAAGTCAAATTTGCATCGTCCTTTAGTTGACCTGCATACCCCATAACCATAGATAACGGAGTTCTGATGTCATGAGAAACTCCTGCAATCCAATTCGCTCTTGCAGTTTCCTTTTTTCGTAGTTGATATTTCTGACTTTGAAGAATATCAGAGGTACGATTAATGTTTGCGGAAATTTCGGAAAGCAAACCGCTTTCTTTAATCTGCACAGGCTCTCCAACAGATAAATCCTGTATTCCCTTTGTAATGGGCTTGACCGATTTTAAGAGTTTTGTATTCGCTGTCACATAGATAATAAATATTACGATAACATTGATTATTAATACCGTAAGGACAGTTTTAGGCAAGTTAGCGATTAACTGATAATCCCAACTCGACCACATATGTTTCCAAAAACTCTTTTTTGGATAGCCAAGCACCACAAGCCCGTTTTCTGCTTCGCCCGTAAAGGTTGGATAGTCACTTATATAACCACGGGTTAGGCTTGCAATATCTGAAAGGGTGTATGTCGTAGGTACGGTGTCTGGTAAATTATCTGTTTTCCAGACTACCTGCTTCGTGTCATTGTCAATGAAAATGCCCCAGACATCAGCTTCACTTAATTCAAGAGCCATTTCGTCTGTCAGTACATAATTTCCGTCCTCTGTCTGATGTAAGGCGGTAACGACTTCTTCAGCAGTTTTCCACGGTTGGGCATTGGGTATCTGTCTCATTGTAAATACAACTAACAGGACAATATTTAAGATGATTAAAAGAATTGAGCTGAAAAGTAAAATGCCGACAAAACGGCGTATTAGTTTAGGTACACTTTTCATATCACTTACCCCCGACAATCAGCTTATATCCTAATCCTTTAACCGTGATTAAAGATGCGGGGCGTGAGGGATTTAATTCGATTTTTTCTCTGATACGTCTTATGTGAGCCATCAAAGAATTTTCATACCCGAAAGGGTTTTCGCCCCAAGCCGCTTCACACAGAGCATCTATTGTTACGATACGACCTGCATTGCGATACAAGACAGCCAGAATATCATGTTCTTTTGCGGTCAGAGCAATATGCTCTCCGCCTTTGATTACTTCTGCACGGTCAAAGTCAATTTCGCTGTTTTGTAATTTTATAAGAGGATTTTCGCCTTTATAGCTTCTGCGTAAGATAGCCATTATACGAAATGTCAGCTCCTTTGGCAGAAATGGTTTAACCACATAATCATCTGCACCAAGACCAAAGCCTTTGAATTTGTCCTCGTCCTCTCCACGGGCAGTTAAAAATAATATGGGATATTCACCCTTTTGCTTTAGCTGTTCCATTAAAGAGAAACCGTTACCGTCTGGCAGCATTACATCGAGGATTGCAAGTTCTGGTTGGAAGTTATCTGCCAAAGCAAGTGCTTCTTTGATAGTTTTAGCAGTTGCTATATTATTAAAACCTTCCTCTTTTAAAATTGATACAACCATATCCAAAAGCTCCTGCTCATCATCAACGAGCAACAGGCGTTTGTTCTTCAAATATTCAAAATCCATACGGACACCTTCTTTCTGTTTAACATTATAGCATATAAATATGAAATTTTATAATGTGCGAATAAATGTAAGGTAGATGTAAGGTAGAGAGAATGTTGCCGCAAGGTTGGAATTGTAGAATGAAACCATATCAAGAAAGGAGCAAACAGATATGAACATCATTGAAACAAACAATTTAACAAAATCCTATGCAGACTTTACGGCTGTATCTGGAATTAATCTTCATATTCCAAAAGGAAAGGTTTATGGTTTCCTCGGTCCGAATGGAGCAGGCAAATCCACAACAATGAAAATGTTTCTCGGACTGACGAAACCTACAAGCGGCTCTTTTGTGATTGACGGAAAGAAATATCCTCAAAACCGAGTTGAGATTTTGAAAGAAGTCGGGTCTTTCATTGAAGCCCCTGCCTTTTACGGAAATTTAAGCGGCAAGGAAAATCTGGAAATTGTATGTAAAATTTTGGGATTACCAAAATCAGCCGTTATGGATGCGTTGGAACTTGTCGGGCTGACACAGTACAAAGACAGACTTGCAAAAAAATATTCGCTTGGTATGAAACAGCGATTAGGACTTGCAAGTGCATTGATTGGCAGACCGCCTATCCTTATTCTTGACGAGCCGACAAACGGACTTGACCCCGTGGGTATCCACGAAATCAGAACGCTTATTCGTTCTCTACCACAAAAATTTGATTGCACGGTTTTGGTGTCCTCACACCTACTTTCCGAAATTGAGCTTATGGCAGACAACATCGGTATTCTCAATCACGGACGGTTACTGTTTGAGGGAAGTCTTGATGAACTGAAGCAGAGAGCCGTATCGCAGGGCTATCCTACGGATAATCTGGAAGATACTTTCCTTGCACTTATTGATGCCGACAACAGGCAGAGAGGTGGTGCAAGATGACCTTCGGTTTGGAATGTAAAAAGGTTAAACGGACAGGATTTATTCCTACATTCATTGTAGGCGGTCTGCTGGCTGCGGCAGTTCCTGTTGTGAATATGGCAGTTCGTTCAGAAACTTATCTCGGACTTGAAAGATCTCCAATTCAAATTCTGATGGACGCCAACTGGCAGATGATGGCTATGCTGAATGTTCTGCTCTTAGTGGCAGGTGCGTGTTTGATGTATCATACCGAGTATGCAGATAATGCTATTCAAAAAATGTGTATGCTGCCCATCAAAGAACAGAATTTATTCTTTGGCAAAACTGTTTTGATTGCGGTTATGGGAATAGTCATCTTAATATTTGAAGCTATTGGTATTGCCTTCTGTTCTACTCATTGGTTTGAGTTTTCGGGCAATTTTGCATTGGAACTGCTGAAAAGTTTCGGATATGCCTTTGCCTTGATGTTGCCATCAGCGTTGTTATCACTTTTAATTGCATCGCTTTGTCAGAATATGTGGGTATCGCTTGGCATTGGAGTTATTTGTGTGTTTATGGCAACAATGCTTCCTACCGATAAATTTGTTTTATCCATATTCCCATTTGCTTTGCCGTTTCAGACATTCGCAGGAGCAACAGGAAATGTTATCCGAAATATGCTGATTGCAAGCGTGGTTGAAACCGTCATTATCGCTATTGCGGAAGTATTACTTTTGAAGGTAAGGAGGTCTATGGAATGAGTTTTCTTTCATTACTCGGCGTTGAGTTTAAGAAAATACGCCGTTCTAAAATAATGGTGATTTTATCAGTAGCGGTAATTGCCCTATGGCTACCATCAATTTTTAATGCGAATATGAACTTTCAAATGCAAGCAGAGGGCATATCTCCAGAATATAATTTTTTGATACAGGGCTTTCTTGGAATGTCGTGGTTTATTTTTCCCGCAAGTATGGTTGTGAGTACTGTTCTGCTTAACCAGACCGAAAGAAGCAACAAGGGTATTTTGAAAATGCTTGCCCTGCCTATTAATACAGCGAAATTATGTATGGCAAAGTTTATGGTGCTGCTTTCTTTGGCAGTTGTCCAAGTCCTTATGTCAGTTGGTATGTATTACCTGAGTGCCGCTATTGTGACAGGAACGCAGAACTATAATTTTATCTTGTCGCCGTTATTTGTAATTAAGGAAGCAGGACTGTTGCTTGTGTCATCTATACCGATGCTTACCTGTTTCTGGCTTCTATCTGTCTGTATTCAGACGCCGATTTTCTCTGTCGGGATAGGACTTGCTTCGATTGTGCCGTCCGTATTAATGATTAACACGAAAATCTGGTTTGCGTATCCTATGGCTTACCCGTTCTTTGTGGTAACGGCAGAGTACGGAAAGATAGCGTCTAATCTAAATACAGCACAGGTTGAGTTAGTTCCGTGGCTGCCTGTTGCTGTCTGTATCACAGTAATTTGTTTATTGATTGCCTGTTCCAACTTCGGAAAGGCTGAAAGGAGATAATCAGTATGAAAAATAAAATTTTAACTACTATCAGTACCATTATGCTTTTTGTTCCGTGGACTATCCTGCCGCTTAGAATGTTTGATTGGGCGTTAGAGTCACCCGTAGCTGAAATTATGATTTCCTGCTATGCGGCGTTTATGATATTCAGCGGAGTGTTTACAATCATATCTTATGTTAAGGCAAAAGTGCAGAATAATTTGATGAAGATTTGCTTGATTGTGAACGGTCTTTATGCAGTTGGCGGCGTTGCTGTATTCGCTATGATGGTTTTACCAAAAATTATGTAAGGAAGGTATACAGAATATGAAAAGAGCAAAAGTAATTATATCCCTGATTTTGGTTTTGTGTTTGACCTTTTGTGTTGCAGGTTGCAGCTCCAATCACGACGAAGGAAGTTTGAAAGATAATCTGATTGACGGATGGGATAATTGGTTGCAGTCCTTTAGCAAACACGCATTAACAAAGGAAAAAAACCTGCAAGGCGAAAAGGATAAGGGTGATGACGCATACACCGGTACTTATACAGCCACCTATGATGAATTCAATGGGAATGAGTTTATCTTCGGCGGAACAGCTTTGGAACGAGCCAACGGTAATCAACTTACTGTGACCTATACGCTAACCATAGATGAAGGTACGGCTGAGTTGTATTGGATTGCAGGTAGTGATGAATATACGATTGCAAATGACAATTCAGAAGATACAAAGGAGTACACCATTTCCTCTGGAGATAACTACATCGTCCTTAAAGGAGAGGACTTCAGTGGTACTCTGACATTGACAGTAGAATGACAGGCTTGTATTTCAGAAAATGTCTATCTGATACCAGTTGGCATATTGCTTATGCTTATTTTTATTCTATGGACTTCTACGGATGAAATTTTACGATTGTTGGAGGAAAAAATGAATTATGAAAAATGGGCGTTTCACGACATAACCCCTATTTCCAGACAACTTATCCAGAAGCTGATATATGCCATTTTGAGTAATGAGCTTTCCTCTGGGGATAGTATTCCGTCTGTTCGTGAAATGGCTGAAATACTACATATCAATCCAAATACCGTTTTGAAATCTTATAAGGCGGTAAAACAAGAACACCTCATTATTTGCTCTAAGGGCGGAAAGTATTCTGTTACGCAAGATTATGATTGCATACAGCAGGTAAAGCAAAATACCATTAAAGAACTTTGTTGCTCATATTTGAGCAAAATGTTTGCATTGGGATTTAGCAAATCCGAAGCTATTGAACAGTTACAGATGATGGGATTGTAACACAAAATTTTTCTGTGCGTATTGACTTGATTGTATGAAATGAGTATAATATGGGTAGAATACTACTATCTAATATACGCAAGGAGGTTTTGTTATGAATATTCGTCCATCCGCAGCAATCCGCCAGAATTACAACGAGATTGCCGATATGTGCAGAAAGACCGCAGAGCCGATTTTCCTTACCAAGAACGGCGAGGGAGATTTAGTCGTTATGGATATTGAAACTTATAACCGCAGGGAAAAAATGCTGAAGCTCCGTGAGGAACTTTTGGCAGTAGAGGAAGATAGAATGGCAGGCAGAGTTGGCTGTACGCTTGATGAACTGGACGCTTACCTTGATGATGTGATTGCAGAGGTGTAGCGTATGGCAGAAAGCAAGAGATACAAAGTCATTGTTTCCGACAGGGCAAAGAGGATGTTGGGAACACATATCCGTTTTATGGCACAGGTCAACAAAGAAGCGGCAGCGGCAAAAAAGAAAGAGATTATGACCGCTATGCGTTCCCTCTGCCAGATGCCGCAGCGTTTTCCATTTTTTGAAGAACCCTATATCACACCGAATAAATATCACAAGATGTTTATTGAAAAGTGGTATCTTGTCCTCTATCAAATCCAAGATGACACGGTGTATGTGGATTATATCTTAGATTGCCGTAAGGATTATAGTTGGCTCATTCGATAACAACAAAATAACTTTCAGAAATCGTCACTTACAGTCGGGTGGCGATTTTTTTATGCCTAAAATTATCAACAAGGAAAGGATGATTGAAAGGAAAGGATGATTGAAATGAAAAAAGAAGAAAAATATTACCAGATTTATCGTATCCATTTACTGAATGGAGAAGTTATTGAAGCGTCAGAAGAATACGACCTGCCTGTTGAAAAAGGACTGGTGGGAAAATTCCAATAGGCAGACGACAACAAAATATTTGAAATAGGAGATGCCGTTTCTGGAGTGTTTTATATTCCAAAACGCAGCATCCTTTTTATAGCGACAGGAGAGGTCAAGAAGGGATGGTGCTAATATGGAGGTCAAGATAAATAAGGAGATCCGTAATTATACGGAAAGTATGTTTTTTGGACTGTCGATGCGGCAGTTCATTTTTTCTGTCCTTGCCTGTGGTGTGGCGGTGGCTTTGTATTTTCTGCTCCCTACTTTGGCACGGAAACCTTAAGCTGGATGTGTATTTTAGGAGCTTCTCCTTTTGCAGCTTTGGGCTTTATCAAGTACAACGGGATGACGGCAGAGCAGTTTGTCTGGGCGTGGATAAAATCGGAATTTCTGATGCCGAAAAAGCTGTTGTTTTCCCCAGATAATCTCTACTATGAAGCCTTAAAAGAAACGATTGCCATCCACGAAAAAGAAGCTCTGGGTATCCGTATCCGCAGAAAGCAAAAAGGCAGACAGAGAAAGAAATCTCAAAAGAGCAAGGAGGTATCGTATGATTAAGACACTGAAAAATCTGTTTAAGCAGGATAAGGAAAAGTTTGTCGTACCAAAATCGGTGCAATCGGTGATCCCGATTAAGACGATCTGGGAGGACGGCGTTTTCCTTGTAGGAAAGAACAAGTACGCAAAGACATTTAAGTTTGAGGATATTAACTATGCGGTGGCAAGCCGTGAGGACAAGGAAGCGATGTTCCTTGAATATTCAGAACTTCTCAATGCCCTTGACAGCGGTGCGACTACGAAGATTACCATTAACAACAGGCGTCTTAACAAAGCAGACTTTGAGCAGACTATCTTAATCCCAATGGCAGACGATGGACTGGATAAGTACCGCAAGGAATATAACAAAATGCTGCTTGATAAGGCAACAGGTGCAAATGCCATTGTGCAGGATAAGTATGTGACGATATCTGTCTGCAAAAAGAATATTGAAGAAATTTCATATACATATGCAAATTTGGAAAGCTATAATGCAATTCTTATTGAACAAGGCAAAACACAAACGGAGAGAATTATTATGCTGCGTGAGATGGCTGTAAAGCAGATGGAAACGCTGGTATCATTAAGCAACACAGCATTACAACGGTTACCTGGAGGAGGCGATTCTAATTGAAGAAGCAAAGAAAGTGTTATATTTATACCCGCGTTTCAACAGCAGTTCAGGTGATGGATATAGCTTAGAGGCTCAGAAAGAAAAATTAAGGAAGTATGCCGATTATCAGGATTATGTTGTTGCTGGAGAATATTCAGATGAAGGATTCTCAGGGAAGAATATCCAAGGACGTTTGGAATTCCAGAGAATGCTAAAGGATATTCAGGATGGCAAGGATGATGTGTCGTATGTGTTGGTATTTAAGTTGTCACGATTTGGTAGAAATGCTGCAGATGTTCTAAATTCTTTGCAGTTGATGCAGGATTTTGGAGTGAATCTAATATGCGTTGAAGATGGTATAGATAGTTCTAAGGATGCAGGTAAATTAATGATTTCAGTTTTATCTGCGGTAGCGGAGATTGAACGTGAAAATATTAAAACTCAAACAATGGCAGGACGAGAGCAAAAGGCGAGAGAAGGCCGTTGGAATGGTGGTTTTGCTCCCTATGGTTACAAATTGGTAAATGGAGATTTGATGATTGCAGACGATGAAGTGGAGATTATTCAAATTATCTTTGATTGTTTTATCCATACAAATGAGGGAATCATGTAGTTGAGCAGGAAGAATTCCCTGTTTACGAGGGGCAACATGAAGGGATTGTTTCAGAAGAGGATTGGAATTTGGCACAGTCCAAAAGAAGAAAGACTGGAAAACGACATGAAAAGGTCGGAAAATCAGGTTATGTCAGTTTGTTGTCTACGATTGTTAAATGTCCTTGCTGTGGTAAATCGATGTATAGTAATCCCAAACGTCCCTCTAGTAAAGATACAAAAACAAGATATTATTATTACTGTAAAAACAACAGTACTGCAACCGGACATCCATGTACTTTCAGATTAAATATAGAACAGACACAGATAGATGATTTTGTGGCAAATGTAATTTCTGCAATTGGAATTGACCTTGGAAAATGAATCAACACTTGAATGTGTGGCATTGCTGCAAGACCGATTTGTACAACAAGCGATAGCACAGGTAATCACACCAATCTATACAAATATATCCTATATAAAAAGACAAGAGTAAATCGTTACCCTAAGTTTGCTTTTCTGCCATCAGGCGTTGTATTAAAACATCGAGGTTTTCAATGGTTTTACGGTTGAGAAAATGCTCTATTTTTTCTGTTTCTTCCAACTCATTTTGTGAGCTGTTTAATAAGCACAGAAAGTTGTGTATTACATTGTGGCGGTAAAGCAGATAATTGCCTGCCGCCATTCCTTTTTCTGTAAGTGTGATATCACCATATCTTTCAGCATGGAGGTATCCAAGTTCTTTCAATTGCTGTACCATTTTGGAGGCGGAAGATGGGCGGACATTGAGGCTGTCTGATAAATCCCTGATTTTCACATAATCATGTCTTTGCCGAATCCGGCATATCATTTCCAGATAATCTTCCATAGCAGGAGTAAATTCTGCATCCTCGATTAGCTGGTAGCCTTTTAATGTGTAAAATCCATTCTTCTCTTCCATCACAATACTCCTTTTTTATCACATTCTCTCAAGTGCAGAATAATATAAGATTAGAAAGTTTCCTTATCCTAACATTATTCACGGGGAGATTATGCTATGAATCAATATTCCACACTTGACAATTTAAAGCCCGGCGAACACGCTATTGTTCATTTTCTGAATTCTACGGGTAGTATGCGCCGCAGACTGCTTGATATCGGACTGATTGAAAATACGGATGTGGAGTGTATCGGAAGAAGCCCCGGGGGAGACCCATCCGCTTTTCTGATCCGCGGCGCTGTTATTGCAATTCGTTCCGAGGATTGCAAAGATATTATTATTAAAGCATACTAGGGGGGAAATTAAGATGGGTATGACAAACAGTTCAATTGGGATAAAAGCGGTTGATTCAGGATTAACGATACGCAGGCAATCTGAATCAGACAAAATAGTTGCACTTGCAGGAAATCCAAATGTAGGAAAAAGTACAGTTTTTAACGGACTCACCGGAATGAATCAGCATACCGGTAACTGGCCCGGTAAAACCGTTACAATTGCACAGGGATACTGCACCTCAAAAAACCATACCTATGTCATGGTGGATATTCCGGGAACATACTCCCTGATGGCACATTCCGTTGAGGAAGAAGTAGCCCGTAACTTTATCTGCTTTGGCAATCCGGATGCCGTGGTGGTTGTTTGTGATGCCACCTGTCTGGAAAGAAACCTCAATCTTGTACTGCAGACAATGGAAATATCAAAAAAGGTAATAGTATGCGTTAATTTGTTGGATGAAGCAAAGCGTAAGCATATCAATATTGACCTTGAAATGATATCCGGGCGTCTTGGCATTCCGGTCGTAGGGATTGTTGCGAGGAGAAAAAGAAGTCTGAGAGATTTATCGGATGTGCTTGACGATATATCAGACCATAAGTTTGAGTTTCATCCGATGGAGATACGGTATCCAGATGCGATTGAAAATGCGATTGGGATAATAGAGCGGGTCCTGGAACCATGGGTTGAGGGGCGGATTGACAGCCATTGGCTGAGTCTGAAACTGCTTGACCGGGATGAATCGCTTGTTCGTGAGATTCGTGCATATATCGGAAATGATTTTCTGTCGCAGCCGGAAATTGAAGCGGCACTGATAGAAGCGCAGGGTGTATTGGATGCAGCGGAAATTGATAAAAATAAACTAAAAGATATAGTGGTGTCAACACTTGTGACTGAGGCAGAAACAGTTTGTCAGGGAGCGGTTACATACGAGAAGGAAACTTACAATAGAGCAGACCGCCGTATCGATAGAATTCTTACAAGTAAACTGACTGGTTATCCCATTATGATATGCCTGCTGGCGCTCGTATTCTGGATTACCATTGTCGGAGCAAACTATCCTTCGGGGCTGATCTCAAAGGGCTTGTTCCGGATACAGGATTGGCTCACAGAATTTTTCCGGTATATACATGCGCCCGATTGGCTGCACGGAGCTCTTGTCCTAGGTGTATACCGTGTACTTGCATGGGTAATTTCCGTCATGCTGCCTCCGATGGCGATTTTCTTTCCGCTGTTTACACTTCTTGAGGATGTCGGCTATTTACCGAGAATTGCTTACAATCTGGATAAACCATTTAAACGTTGTTGTGCTTGTGGAAAGCAGGCTCTTACTATGTGTATGGGATTCGGCTGCAATGCTGCGGGTATTGTCGGATGCAGAATTATCGATTCACCAAGAGAACGGCTGCTGGCGATTCTGACAAACAATTTTGTTCCCTGCAACGGAAGATTCCCGACATTGATTGCTATCATCGGCATGTTCTTTATCGGTGCGGCAGCGGGTGTGTTTTCATCTTTAGTGTCTGCGCTGTTGCTGACGGCAGTTATACTAATCGGTGTCCTGATGACTTTCGGTGTTACCAGGTTATTATCCAAGACTCTGCTCAAGGGGGTTCCATCCTCTTTTACGCTGGAACTCCCGCCATACAGAAAGCCACAGGTTGGAAAAGTGATTGTACGGTCAGTTTTTGACAGAACGTTTTTTGTCCTTGGCAGGGCAATTGCTGTAGCCGCCCCGGCCGGACTGGTTATTTGGCTGATGGCAAACATCAGTGTCGGAGGCGTCAGCATATTAAATCATTGTGCTGCGTTTCTCAACCCGTTTGCCGGGCTTATGGGACTCGACGGAGTCATTCTGATTGCGTTCATTCTCGGAGCTCCTGCCAATGAAATAGTTATTCCCATCGTTATTATGGCTTATATGGCACAAGGCAGCATTCTTGAGCTTGACAGCCTTGTTCAGATGAAACAGCTTTTTGCGGATAATGGCTGGACTTGGGTGACGGCAATCAGCACAATGCTGTTTTCACTGATGCACTGGCCGTGTTCCACGACCTTGCTTACTATAAAAAAGGAAACCGGAAGTTGGAAGTGGACCGGTCTTGCTGCTGCAATTCCAACCGTAATCGGAGTTTCTGTGTGTATTTTGTTTGCTTCTGTTGCAAAGCTGTTTGCATGATTTAAAAAGGAAAATATGACTGGGAACACCGTATCCCGGTCATAGAATTTTTACATTCTGATGATTCCGGACTCATACTGTTTCGTGGAATGGGGTATGATAATGGCAAAATTATTTGTTGGGAGGAAGAGCCATGTGTGAATACAGTCCAGAGAACCTTCTGAGGTTTCAGGAATATTTATTAGCAGAAGAGAAAAGTCAGGCAACAATAGAAAAATACCTGCGGGATGTCCGTTATTTTTTCACATTTCTAAAGGAACATACTATTTGTAAAGAAGAAACCGTAGCATACAAAAAATATCTGTCTAATCATTATGCACCGTCCAGTGTGAACTCTATGTTGGTTTCCCTGAACCGGTTTCTTCGGTTTATGGGGGAAGAAACAAGCTGTGTAAAACTTCTGAAAATCCAGAGACAGATTTTTGCATCGGAAGACAGGGAATTGAACCGCCACGAATACCAGCGTCTGGTAAAGGCTGCCGGAAACACAAGGTTGTCCCTCGTCATACAGACTATCTGTGGAACCGGTATCCGTGTAAGTGAGCTGGAATACATTACCGTAGAGGCGGTAAAAGCAGGAAAGGCAACCGTAAACTGTAAAAGCAAAACCAGAGTGATTTTCATTCCGGCAATGGTGCAAAAGCTGTTAAAAATGTATATAAAAAAATCCGGTATCAAAACCGGAAGTGTATTTATCAGTAAAAACGGGAATCCGTTGAACCGCAAAAATATCTGGCGGGATATGAAAGCCTTATGCGAAAAAGCAAATGTGCCGCCGCAAAAAGTATTTCCCCATAACCTCCGCCATCTGTTTGCGCGGACGTTTTATTCCATCGAGAAAGACGTGGTTCGTTTGGCTGACCTTCTAGGGCACAGCAGTATTAATACCACACGTATTTATACAATTGAAACCGGGAATCAGAATATCTGCCGCCTGAATCGGGTACAGAGATGTCTAATGACGTAATGCTGATTATGTCATCAAGATGCGCTTATACATATGATTTCACAAATCATTATACTCGGAAAATACTTAATTTTCAACTGGTTTTTGAAAATAGGACGTGAATTATGGCGCATTGAGATGCAAACCGGGCTCAATGTTTTTTGACAGCCAGACAAAAAGGGTACCAAAAGAAAGCCGGAGTTTCGTCAATAACGGCATGGCGTATATGCTACCAGCCTCCGGCTTTCTTTTGATGCCTTTATTCCTGCGAACAATGAGTCAGGCACAAGTTTGCTTGTATTTGGCGGCTGACGCTGGATTCGTTGCCGCTCTTTTCGGGGAGAGGGGGGGGAGAGCGGATGACATAATCAGCATTACGTCCTCGTATTTTCCGTGTATCAAGTCCCGCGCTTAGCAAAGGAAAGGAAGGGAGTTATGTGAAATGAAGAAGAAAGGCGGGAAGATTTTAATTTCGCTTGTTCTGATTCTCGCGCTGCTGTTCCCGATGAGCCTGAGTGTATTTGCGGCATCTGTACAGGATGAGGGTGGCAGTGAAGCGATTGCTGAGACAGCCGCAGAGCCGGAAAATGAAACAGATGGTAGTATTATGCCAGACCGGACTGAGATATCGAACCCGGAAACCGCTCCGAACCGGAATACTGCATCAGACCAGGGGACGGCGTCAGAATCGTATCGTGGCTCAGAAGCAGAGACAACAGGAGCAGATGAGGATGGGGTGCCCCGGGATGACAGTGAAGGGCAAATCGCAGGGCTGAGTATTTCTGGCAGTAAGACAGTGGAAGTAGGAAAGACTATCACACTGACCGGTGCGAGCGGAAGTAATCATGAGTGGACTGCATCCGGCACTGGAGAAGTGGTTCTGCAAGGAACAGGACGAACGGTGTCCGTAACCGGAAAAAAGTCGGGAGCCGTGACAATCACCCATCAATACACGTCGTTTATCGGGAACAGAAAAGAGGAAACAGATATTACCGTAACATCTGCCGGGACCATTGAGGCAAAGGTTTATCTTCGTTACAGCAATGCGGTGCCGCAGAATACATTACAAAGTTATGCGGCAGGTGAGTTTGGACCGTCGGGAAATAACACACCGTATATTACCGTGACCGTAGATTTGGATGCCGTAGCCTATAAGGCGAATCGTTATTCCAATGGCTCGTGGATTTACTATTCCATAGACAGCGGTGGTTGGTATAATACCGAAGATAATACGACTGATGCCGGCAGGAAAAAGAATGCGTATAATTTCTGGAATAATGTCATCTATCCGGCAATTGAGGAAGGTGACAGGCAGGCGCTGGACGCAATTTTCGGGAGTAACAGTTTTATCGGATATGTATTGAAGATAGAATCAGATGGATGGCATATTGACGGAATTCTAAAAGAAGAACCACCGGTTTATGTGGTGGAACTGTATGAAGAGAGTAACAATCAGGCTCTTTTTGCAATTTCGGAAAACGGGAATGGAGTTCCCTATACAAGGTTCAAGGAATATGTGGAACAAACTTTAGGTGCAGATCCCGGCAGTTATACATGGGTTACGGAAGGTGTGGACAATCTTGTGGTGAAATACCAGAAAGACGGAGTGTGGTATCAGTCCACCATTACGCCGCGAAACAATGCGGCGGGGGATAGCTATACGGGATATCATGTATACCCGAATGATAACTCCTTTGCATACAGAACCGTGACAGAAAAGATTTACTTTATCAGCCGCATGAAAATTAAGACAGAAGTATTATCCGGCAGTCTGACCATATCAAAAACCGTAGTGGGAAGTGCAGCGAACCCAAAGGAACATTTTACATTTACATTATATGCGCCGGATGCTGACGGGAATTACGCCGTGACCTATGCAGGAACAGACGGCTGTGCAGAGCCGTCGCAACATAGCGGAACTATTGCCTTCCAAAACCAGACAGCCACCTTAGCATTGAAGCATGGAGAATCCGCCACCATTCAGGGACTGACAGGTACGGTCACTGTAAAAGAAAGGAATGGGAATTATAAAACTTCCTATTCTATCAATGACGGAGCCAAGGAAACTTATACGGATACGACGGGAGCAGTTGTGAATGTTTCCGGCGTAGATGCAGCCGTAGTATTTACAAATGAGCTGGATGCACAGCCGGATACAGGAATCCATACTAATGCGGTGCCGGGGCTTCTGGCTGCGCTGGCAGCAATCGGCGCAGGGGCAGTGGTGCTGCCGTCATTGAAAAAGAGAGAGCGGGATAACGCATGAAGGAAAAGCGTATGAGCACAAACACAGGCAGAAAGGTTTCCGGAGGCGGGAAACAGAAAAAAAGGGCTTCCTCCCGGAAGACGGAAAAAATTCAGGATTGTACTCCACAGGAAGTTTCTTCTCTGGAAGATATCTCCCGGATGCTGGAAAAGCTGCAATTCAGAAAGCATTTCGGCGGAGTGGATGAGCAGGACGTCTGGGAAAAAATCGGGTGTCTGGATGAAATGTACCGAAAGGTATTTTTTATTCAGGAACAAAAGTACCGTCTGCTGCTTGGAATGAAACGCCGGGAAAAAGGGATACATAAGGACGTATCCGGAGGAACCGGGGATGAATGAGCATATACGTTTGGATGAAACAGACAGTACGGCAAGGGCAATCCGGATGCGCCGGCAGAAAGTCCGGCTGAAAAAAATGCGCAGAGAAGACTTGAGAAAAGCAATCTTTCTGGTTGCATTTGTTGTCTTTTTACTCTGCAAAGTGTTTGGATGTTCCGTGATGTATGGAAGTTCCATGAGCCCGGCGCTGGAAAACGGAGATTTACTCTTCTATTACCGCCTGCAGTCCGGATATGAAAACGGAGATGTGGTGGTGTATGAGGTAGACCATATTACATATGTGGGAAGAATAGCCGCCCTGCCGCAAGAGGCGGTAGAGATTACCGGAGACGGGCAATTGATAGTCAACGGTTATACGCAGGCAGACTTCAACAGCCAGGAGGCATATGAGCGGGGACCGAAAGCAGTTTCTTATCCACTGGAACTTTCAGAAAATGAGTATTTCGTTCTGGCGGATGATAAAACTTCCGTTGAGGACAGCCGGACTTATGGTGCCGTCTCAGAAAAGAATATCCGGGGAGTGGTCATTACCATTCTCCGCAGAAGGGAAATCTGACCATGATAATCTGTGATTTCCGGCGGAACCATTTTACAGGAAAAAGTTGGCAGGAAGCAGGATAAACGCCGAAGTCATTGTATTATAATGCCCGGTTTGCAGTAAGAAGTGAGCCAGGCGAAAAAATTCATATCAAAATAAGAAGAAAGGAAAATCTATGTGCAGCCTTTTTGGGATTTGTGCATACGAGGGTGAAGAAAATGAAAAAATTCACGAAAAAATGTATGGCAGCATTGCTGTCAGGAGCAATGTTATTTGGAATGTCTGTGAGTGTATTTGCGGCAGACAGTAATACCGTTTCTGTAACAGATGCTGCAAGCAAAGTAGAGAAAACATGGAATGTGGCAGAAAACGGATTGTTCAATGATACAGAGTCGTTTAACTTCAAATTGGCGTATACGGGTTCAGACGAGATTGGCACAAATGCTACAGCAGTACCGCAGTATGAGGATAGCGCTTTCGTAAGCAAGGTGGTAACGATTACAGACACTTGGAAAACTGATGCGGGCAATGGTACATCTGCATCTTCAGAAATCGATTATACAACACTGTTTGATGGCATTACCTTTTCCGCACCGGGCTTATACCACTTTACATTAAGCGAGAATGCAGGAACTAACCCGAATATTTCCTATTCAGATGCCACTTATTACTTAGACGTTCAGGTGGTATGGGACGATGTTGTTGCCGGTACTTTGAAAATCGGCGGTATTGTAACAAAAAATAATCCGGATGCTACAAGTACAGAGGATGGAAAAGTGTCAAAAGCTGCATTTGTAAATAGTGCGGCAGATAGCGAAAGCCTTACAGTCAGCAAAGCGGTAGCCGGAAATTCTGCAAATAAAAATGACGAGTTTACATTTACTGTTGAGTTAAATGCGGCTACAGCATCCGGCACCTATTCCACAAGCTTAGCAAATGTAACTGTAACAGCCGGACAGGCAACAACCTTTACATTGAAACATGGACAGACATTTGTAATCAATAACCTTCCAATTGGTGCAGAATATACCATAACAGAGACAGATGCGAAGAATTATGATAAGACAGAAGTAGCTGTAAATAGTGGAGAGAAGACAGAGAATAAAGTGGCAGAATCAGCGATTGTTGATGGTACTAACACAGTAGCATATACGAACACTGATAATGCGGTTACTCCTACAGGAATCTTCCTTCAATATGCGCCATACGTCCTGCTTCTGGGTGCCGCAGTACTTGGATGTTTCGTATTCTTCCGCCGCAGAAGAGCATAAGACAGCTCTGGAAGCAAGGGAGACAGGATGGAGCGGACGTCAGAATATTACATAACAAAGGGGTTCAGCATTCTGGTAAATGGCCTGGCAGCACTGTTGTTTCTGTGCTGTCTGGCGTATGCCGGGTATGCGCTGTGGGATAACTGGGCTGTGCTCCATGAGCCGGATGCAATGCGCGAAGAGCTCATCCAGTATAAGCCCACGGATACGGATAATCTGGAATACAGTTTCCGGCAGCTTTTAGCGATGAATCCGGATGTGTGTGCATGGATTACCATAGACAATACAAAGATTGATTATCCGGTTGTGCAGGGAAAGGATAACTTTGAATATTTGGATAAGAATGTGTTGGGAGAGGCTGCTGCATCCGGCAGTATTTTTCTGGACTGCCAGAACAGCAGGGAGTTCACGGATTTTTATTCGGTTTTGATGGGGCATCATATGCAGGGAGGTCAGATGTTTGGCGACATGGATAGGTTCACGGATGAAAAATTCTTTTCGGAAAATTATACCGGAACCTTGTATTTACCGGATAGGATATTGCAGCTTGAGATCACTGCGTTTCTGTCCGCAGATGCCTATGACAATTATCTGTACCGGACAGATTGGACCAGTAAAGAGAGCAGAAGGGAATTAATCTCCCGTATCGCTCAGTGTGCCAGATACCAACGGGGCGGGACACTGACAGAAGAGGATCAAATCATCGCTCTATCCACCTGCTCTTCCGGCGCTACGAATGCCCGTCACCTGTTAATCTGCAAGGTGACCGGGGAGAGTGATGCAGAGGAGGGAGGCGAGGATTAGTTTTATGAATTACAGAAATGGAAAACAGATGTTAAAAAGGGCTCTGCGTCTGGGGATAGCAGTATTTGTACTGTTTTCTATGGTAATCGGAGTGTGGGCGGCGCCATCGGAGACGGTTTCTGCCAGAATTCCGGTAAATCAGAAGGTGGCGGGAACACAAAAGCCTTCCACGGCTGTCCGGTTTCGCATAGAAGCAGAAGAGAAAGGAATTCCCATGCCGGCAGAACAGGAAATTGCAGCAGAAAATACCGGAGGCGGTGTGTTTGAAATTCCATATACAGAGCCGGGAACCTACCGCTACCGTGTCAGCCAGATTACAGGCGGTGAAAAGAACTGGACCTATGATAAAACGGTGTATTCCGTGGAAGTCTATGTCCTCTGGAATGATACTATGACAGCGCTTACCCCGCATGTCATCTGTTACAATGAAGCAGGAGAAAAAACAGACCTTACGTTTCAAAATGGTTATCAGGGTCCGAAGGCTCAGACCATCAGGCAACTGGTGAAAACAGGGGATCAGTCAGGGGCAGATGTATGGATGGCTGCGGCAGTGGCATCCTGTGCGGCAATCCTTGGATTGTATGCAAAAAGAAAGTCACAAAAAGAGTAGTGTAGGTCTTGGTGGCTAAATCGTTGCTAGAAAAGCCTTGCAGGGATTCGTGCACGAAGGAGTGTGCAGGGCTTCTGCAAGGCTTTTGTCAGTTTTAAATGTCTATTTACTTTTGAAAAAAGTTGAAAGGAACCCAAGGGCATTTCTCTGCAACTTCTTTATTATACTGTTCCAAATCTTTCATCTGGCTGACAACATGTGGAAGATTCAGAAGAGAAACTGTTTTTTCAATAATTTCAACACCTTCCCGTGCAAGCTTCTCACGGGATGCTTCGTCAGGAATCGCTGTTGTGCTCATGTGGTCTTCTTTTTCACCAAAGTAATATCCGATGGAAGCACTCTGGTAAGCCAGTCCGAAGATATCATCAAATTTTTTGCAGGACTGAGGTTTCTTATGTTCGTATTCTGTCGTGAGCGGAACATCTTCAAGGCGGTTCATGATCTTGTATGCACCGACTGTGATTGCATGGAAGTTGTCCATGGATTTGAAGAGATCGGCAGCATTTTTTAACATTTGCATTGTCAGATCCATGTAGAGGATTGGAATCCCTGTCTCATCGAAAAAGTCGCGAACCATCGGACTGCATGTCATATGAGCCGGTCCGTGGAAGCTGATGTAAATCTGGCGTTTGAATCCGAGACGGAGCAGATTTTTTGCGATAGCTGTCAGATAATTGATTCCTTCACGGATACTTACCTGTACAGTGCCGCGCCCGCTTGCTGTCGCACCGGCGTAAAAGTATGGAAGTCCGGTGAGGGCAAGACCGTCGCAGCTTTCTGCCATTTTAAGAGCATAGGCATCACTAACCGTTGTCTCAGAATCCAGCGGGAAACCACCGTGCATTTCTACGGTACCTACCGGAACGATGATAATGTTATTCCGGGATAAATATTCTTCTACTTCGCTATTTAACATCTTTGGTAATATTCTTGTACGCATATCTGTATCCTCCATTTCTAATTCAGCCCAAAGACCGAGGCTGCATTTTGATAAGCGATTTTTTTATAAGTCTCTTCTTTTAATTTACCACATTGATACATTTCCTCCAACCATTTTCCAAGTGGAAATTCCATATCAACATTTACCATGTCGGTGGCAAACATCAGACGGTCACAGTATGTCTCAAGAAAGTTTAATCCAAAATCTTCATCGCGCATGATTGCACAGCCACCGCTGTTGGCAGAAAGATCTCCGTAGAGATTCGGGTAAGTATCGAAGAGATACGACAGTCTGCCTCCCGGTGTAACTTTTCCTTTTCCCCATTTCATCCGGGCGCTAAGACTGTTTGCGGCATCGCCGCTTATCTCATGCCAGAATGGCTGGCTGTGACCGATGAATTTGAGGTTTGGATATTTTTTCAGGTTTTCCTCCAGAAGAGGAAGTCCGGCGTCATCGACGATTCCGTACTGGTAACCGACTTCCGGACTCATGTGAAATAATACTGGAAGAGAGAGCTGCTCGGCTGCCGCAAAGATTTCCTGAATGAGAGGATCATCCATGCGCCTGTTGATCATCAACTCTCCGATGCCGATAGCCCCTTGTTTTTTGTATGTTTTCAGACGTTTTAATACGTTCCCGGAAACATCATCAAGATTACACATCCAGAAATAGGTCTCAGGGAAACATCCGGCAATCTGCCGGCATTCTTCATTACTTCCGAAAGAAATAGAAGAATGCCCTTCCCCGGAGGACATCAGAATCCCCTTTTCAATCCCAAGCTCATGCAGATGAGGGAGCATATTTTCTGCGCTGGATACAAACATCTGCTCTGTTTTCGGGTGTTGTTCTAGTGTGAGGTGAAGATGAATATCAGTCTTCTTCATAAACGATTACCCTCTTTCCTTAGCTTTTCTTCTTTCGGCTAGTTCCGCATACATCTGATTTGTCTGTTTGTGGTTCAAATTGAAGATCAGCCCGATACCGATTAATTCAAGGATGCAGGTAACAACAGGGATTAGTGTTACTAGGTTGTAGATTCCATCCACTGTAGATGCGGACTGCACAACGTTTGTACCGGAAACAAATCCAATGGCGCTAAGGCAGAAGGAGATACCAGAAGAAGCAATGGTAGAACCAATCTTACGGCTGAATGTATAAATAGAATATATCGAACCATCACTTCTTTCGTGTAATTTCCATTCACTGTAATCGAGGCAGTCTGTAACTAATGCCCAAATCAACATTGAGAAAAATCCTTGACCGATCAAGGCTAAAAGATTTAAGGCAGTAAATACATAAACATTCTGGATTTTGATTACAAATGTAATGAGACTAAAAATAGTACTACTAAAAATACCGGCTATCAATGTAATTTTTTTGCCAAATTTCTGTACGAGCTTCGGCACAAGTGGAAAACAGATTAGTGTCATTGGAAGACTGGCAAGACTTAGGACGGTCATGGCAGAAGTATTGTGATAGTATTCCTTGAATAGATAGCTTCTTACCTGACCGGAACCCGTGATGAAAAGCATACTTCCAACAGTAGCGACCATAACGCCGATGAGAGGACGATTTTTCACAACGGCCTTTAAAACATTTTTATAGTTGAATTTTTCTGTTTCACTTTTTGGAGTTTCTCGGACACGTTCCAGGGTTAAGCGTATTAAAAGTATATAGCTGATGATACAGCAAACACCAAAGATAACCGCAAGCAGTGTAAATCGTTCTGGTATAATGTCGCTGTTTTTATCAAAACAGATAACAGGAACAAAAGAAAGTGCAACCATTCCAACTAATGTTCCACCGATACTTCTTGCTCTGGAAAGCTTACTACGATCAATCGGATCAGTGCTGACAACACTTGCCATCGCTCCGAAAGGCATGGAGGTTCCTGTGTAACTCATTCCATAGAGTACGTAAGCAAATGCAACATAGGCATGAAGAGCTACGCCTTTTAGTGGAACGTTAAAAAAGCAAAGAATACCAGAAAGGGCAAGTGGTACCATGAAAATCTTAATCCAAGGTTTGAATCTGTCGCCGGATTTTCCAATCATCCAACGATCCGGGAAAGAACCCATGATTGGATCGTTAATGGCATCCCAAAGTCTTGCAACGAGGAACAAAGATCCCATCCATGCAGGTCTGATTCCAAGTACATAGGTGCAGAATGTCAGAAAGTAAGCATCAACAAATAAGTTAACAAAACTTCCTGCCATATCGCCGAACACGTAGCCCAATTCATCTTTTCGGCCAAAAGGTCTTTTTTTCTCTGTCATAATTTTTCTCCTTTTGTGTAGTTTAGTCTTACTTACATGCATGTGTATATTATCATAATAGTTTGAAATTGCAATTTAAATTGCATAATTGGCATAAAACATTGCAAAAATAACATGATTTTTAGTATAATGGAAAAGAAAAAAATAAAATTTGTGAAAATGTTTTAAATTTGAAGAGGTGATTTTGTGAAACTTAACCAATTGAAATATTCTACCTATGAAGAGATAAAAAATAAGCAGTATGAAAAATTAAGGGAGATTACGGGAGAGAAATTCAATCTTCTTTTTAAAGAAAGCGGTCAGTTTATCGGATACCAGGAAATGGAGATGGACAGCAAATATCTGGAGCTGCATGAGGATATCAGCTATATGAAGGATAGCGTCTCTTTACACAGTCATATTTTTTACGAAATTTTATTCTGCAGAAGAGGAAATATCCAGTATTTAATTGGAGATATGCGTTATCAGCTGCGGCCATATGATATTATATTTATTCCTCCGGGAGCCAGCCACCGACCGCTGTTTGGGGAACAGCTTACAGAGCCGTATCTGAGAACTGCACTCTGGGTCAATGCGGATTACTGGAAAACATGCAGTGCCCAGTTAGAGGAGTTGGAGTGGAAAAATGCCAAGAGTGAACGATGGAAATCACATGTCATACGCACGACAGGAACGATATTGTACCAGTTCCAAAAAATATTTGATGAACTGCTGCAGGAGGAAAAAGAAAAAAAGCCTGGCTCAGAACTATTCTGCCGGGGACTATTTTTGCAGCTGCTCTGTCTTTTGTACCGGAACTGGAATGATCAGGAGATGACGGAACTGAAGACGGAGAAAGCGGTGTTGCTTGATGAAATCATCGGTTATATCGAGAAACACTTTGCGGAAGAGATTAGTTTAAAGTCGGTTGCATCCTATTTTTTGATCAGTGAATCAGCGATAAGTCAGCTATTCAAAAAGCAGATGGATGTAAGTTTTTATAAGATCGTAACACAGCGCCGTCTGATTGAGGCGAAAAAATTAATTGTGGATGATGTAATGTTAAAAAGTATTCCAGAGTTATGTGGTTTCTCTGATTATTCCGTTTTTTACAAAGCATTTGTAAAAGAATATGGAATTTCGCCAAAAGAGTTCCGGGCCATGGTGATGTAAAGAAAGTTATGGGATTGGATAATGTCAATGCGCTTTTTTGTATAGTTTGAAGGGTATAACTCATGTCATGATGTTGGGGTCAAAAGGTATTTTGACCCCTATTGCCCGCAGGGAATTTAGACCGGCACAGGCATGGACTCAGTTTCCACCGGGGTGATGGCATTTGCGTTCATTGCCCGCTCCTGCGGAATTCTTTCAGTTCCGGCCTGCCGCACTGTCTGCGTTTCCGGTATAGCCACATTCATGCCTTCTTATTCTGTTTGAGTTCCCTCCGGTAACTGCTTGGAGACATGCCAACCTGCTGACGGAATATTCTGGAAAAGTAATTCAAATCATTAATTCCGCATGTCTCAGCAATATTCTGCACAGGCAGGGAAGTTGTATTGAGCAGGTAAATCGCATTCCTGACACGTTTCTGATTGACGTAAGTCGTAAGGCTAACGCCAGTCTCTTTTTTAAACATAGCAGAAAGATAATTTTTATTCAAAGAAAAATGTTCTGCAATCGCCTGTAACCCTAAATCTTCTGTGAGATGGAAACTAATGTACATAATAATTTTCCGGATAGTCGGCGAATAGTCTTTCAGTGAATACCCGTGTACAAGCAGACAATATTTATGAGGAATCTCCCGATACAGGTTATTTAGTTCCTTCAAATTAGCAGCATACTCGATTCTGGCAGTGTATTTATTAGTCTGTGTATCCAGATAAATGGGATGGACGCCGCCGTACTGCGCTGCCTTCCGGCAAATGGTGTTAAAAATCAGCAGGTTGTTTTTCTGGTCACGCAGTGAATTGGGAAACCGCTGTTTGATTTCAGAAAGATTCAGATGCTGCTGTATCTGCTCAATGCTTTCAAGGTCACCATCACTGATGAATTTCATCAGTGAATCCTCACTCTCATATTTTTGCTCCATATAAGTCAGAGACTGTGTGGTGGGGGATTCGATGGATGCAGTAAACGGCGGTGCTGAATCACTCGGATTTGTAAGATGGGGCATGGAGAGCAGTTCATCGCCCCAAAGCTCCCGCGCCAGTGTAAATACAAGGCTGTCCAGCCCATGCTTTTCATTTATGACCGGAAGTGAAAAATAATATTGCTGCATGAAATCCCAATGGCTTTCCGGAAGATTAATCTGGTGACACAGATGAAAAATATAGTTGTTGGTAAACGGTGTGTAGGAAAACGGCCCGATGATAAGGACGGATGCGGGCTCGGTATCGGGAAGATTTAAAAAAATATATTCACATCCAAACCGGTCTGTAAATTGAAAAAGTGTATAAGTTTCACAGGCTGTCCTAAGATTCTGTGAGAGCTTTTGGAAAAAACTGTCATATTCTTCTCCTGTATTGTAAATGGTCTTGCGTAATCCGCAGTCAAAATTTTCATCCAATTGAAACGGAAACGTATGGATTTTGGATTCTACCCGTGCAGCTTTTAAGACGGAGCGGCTAAAGGCTATTAGTGGATTGCACATATCAATTACCCCTTTTCGTATTTAATTCGCATATTATAGCATAATATTCACCCTAAAAAAAGTAAAAGTAAAAATAATACTAATATCGATAAAAATAGTGATAACGGATTCTCCCTGTGACAGATATAGTATAAGCAACGTTAAAAAGCAAGAAGGAGGGTTTGTTATGTTAGATTCAGTTTGTATTTCCGGATTTGCGGATGAAATCAGCCCGGATTTTGAGGAACAGCTTCAGACCGTAACGAAATTGGGAATGCATTATATTTCCCTGCGCTCTGCAAATAAAAAAGGAATTGCAGATTATACGGTGCAGGAAGTGCAGGAAGATCTGATGCCTGTTCTGGAGAAATATCAGGTCAGGGTTTCTTCTATCGGCTCACCGATTGGTAAAGTCGGTGTGGAAGATGAGGAGGGATTTGAAAAGCAGAAAGTACAATTGGAAGAATTATGTAAAATATGTAATCTGCTGGACTGTAGATACATCCGGATGTTTAGTTTCTTTATTCCGGAGGGAAAAGATGCAGATGCGTACCGGAATGTTGTGATTTCAAAGTTGAAACAGTTTTTGGAACTTGCAAAACAGTACGATGTCATTCTGATTCATGAAAACGAGAAAGAGATTTATGGAGATACGAAAGAACGCTGCAAGGTGTTGTTCGAAGAAATTGCGGATTCCCACTTTCAGGCGGCGTTTGATTTTGCAAACTTCGTACAATGTGGAGAGGATACAGAGGCGTGCTGGGACATGCTGCAGCCTTATGTTGCATATATCCATATCAAGGACGCCGTGTCAACGGATAATGAAAATGTTGTTTGCGGAACCGGAGAAGGAAAAATAGAGACACTTCTGGACCGTGCGATTAACAAGGAAGGCTATTCTGGGTTCCTGACATTGGAACCGCATCTGGTTCTCTTTGATTCACTGGCTTCTCTGGAAACGACAGAGGCTGAAAACATCATCAAAGAAAACAAAGCGAAGGACGGTGCGGAAGGATATGCGATGCAATACCATGCGTTGTGTGAAATCCTGAAAAATATTCAACAAAAGTAAAAAACGAAAGACATACGAAAAAGAAAAGTAAAATGGGAAGAAAAATGGAGGAGAGAACACGATGAGTAAAGTTCGTTTTGGAATTATTGGAATAGGAGCACAAGGAGGAGCGTATGCCGGATTTCTGACAGGAAAAGCCGGATTCCCGGGAATGCCGGCGCCGGAATGCCCGCCGCACTGTGAGCTGGGAGCACTTTGTGATATCGACCCGGAGAAGGAAAAAATGTGCGGAGAGAAATATCCTGAATATCCGTTCTATAAGGATTGGAAAGAAATGGTGGCATCCGGTGATGTGGATGCAGTAATCACAACGGTTCCTCATTATCTGCATCCGGAGATTGCTATTTACTGTCTGGAGCATGGTATGAATGTTCTGGTGGAGAAACCGGCCGGTGTTTATGCAAAAGCTGTCCGTGAGATGAATGAATGTGCGGACAAACATCCGGATGTTGCATTTGGTATTATGTTCAATCAGCGTACCAACAAATTGTATCAGCAAATCAAGGAAATTGTATCATCGGGAGAAATGGGAGAAATCCGCCGTTCTAATTGGATTATTAACTCATGGTGGCGTCCGGACAGTTATTATGCGCAGAGTGAGTGGCGTGCAACATGGGGAGGCGAAGGCGGCGGTGTGCTGGTCAATCAGGCTCCTCATCAGTTAGATTTATGGCAGTGGATTTGTGGAATCCCAAGCAAGGTATATGCAAAATGCCTCTATGGATGTCACCGCGACATTGCAGTAGAAAATGATGTGACGATTGTTACAGAATATCCGAATGGAGCAACAGGAAGTTTCATCACCTGTACGCATGACCCAATCGGGACAGACCGTCTTGAGATTGACCTTGACGGCGGCAAGATTGTGGTAGACGGCAGCAAGACTGCGACGGTATACCGCCTGAAAAAAGATGAGAATGAAATGAATGAGACCATGAGTATGATGGATGTGGCAAAGCTGACCATGGGAAATGCCTCAGGCGCTGATGGTATGTATACAGTAGAAACATTTGAAAATACAGACGGATGGGGAAAACAGCACACTACTGTAATGGAGAATTTCGCACAGCATATTCTGGAAGGAACACCGCTGCTGGCGCCGGGCTCTGACGGAATCAATGGCGTCAATCTTGCGAATGCGACGCAGTTGTCTTCCTGGCTTGGCAAGGAGGTAGATAATCCGGTGGACGAGGAGCTGTATCTGAGTGAGTTAAATAAGAAGATTGCCGCAGAAGGAAAATTCCAGACTCGCTAGTACATCGTAAACGAAATAAGTGCACCATCTGAAATCCGGACCGGAAAAAAGCCGGGTTCATTTGGAAACGGGGTAGTAGCAAGGCATCAGGCATAAGGGGGAATAGAAGATGAAAAAAGCGGCAGTGATTGGTATGGGAGATATTTCAGCCATACATATTGCGGCGATTCAGGCTGACCCGGAGATTATACTGACAGCGGTTTGTGACATGGATGAAAATGCAGGTGTGAGGGCGCCGGAAGGAGTTCCGTTTTACACCGATTACCGGCAGATGATAGCAGGTGTGAAACCAGATGTGGTACATATCTGTCTGCCCCATTATTTACATGTTCCGGTATCGGAGTATGCAGCGGATATGGGGATTCACGTATTCTGCGAAAAACCAGTGGCACTGAACACCACACAGGCAGAAGAATTTGCGGCATTTGAAGCAGCCCATCCGGAGGTGCATATCGGGATTTGTCTGCAAAACCGGTTTAATGAATCCGTGGAGATGCTGAAGGAGCTTCTTGACAGTGGAACGTACGGACGTATCACAGGCCTGAAAGGAATTGTGCCGTGGGCGCGCCCGAAATCCTACTACGATGCCAAACCGTGGCGGGGCATCTGGAAGTATGCGGGCGGTGGCTGCATGATTAACCAGTCCATACACACGCTGGATTTGCTGTATTATCTCGGCGGTCCGATTCAGCGTATCAAAGCTTCTGTAAGCCAACTGTTGGACTATGGCGTTGAAGTGGAGGACAGCGTGTCGGCAAGGCTGACATTTGCAAATGATGCGAAAGGGCTTTTTCTGGCAACCAATGCAAATTATAAAAATGAAAGTGTTCAGATTTCTGTACAGACGGAACGGGCGGAATTTGCCATTATTGAGAATGTACTGTATCGTCTGGACGGGGAAGGCGGCAAAGAATGTCTGGCTGAGGATGCAAAGCTTCCGGGCGCAAAATTCTATTACGGTGCCAGCCATAAAAAGCTGATTGGAAAGTTCTATCAGGCAATTGAGCAGAATACGCAGGACTATCTTCATGTAAAAGATGCAGTCATGAGTATCCGGCTGATTGATGCGATTCAGGAGTCGGGACATACAGGACGCTCGGTGACACTGTGAAGTACGGTAAAAGATACCTTCAGTGGATAAAGGGCGTGTTGTCTGACGTCCACACTGAGGGGAAGCAGTTAAATAATATCGGAAAGAAAAGATAGGAGATATAAGGCATGAAAAAAGGATTGATTGGTATTCAGATGAGTACGATTAAGGACAAAATTGAGGAATTAGGAGCTTATGGTACATTGAAGGCATGCGCAGAATTAGGGTATCATTGTGTGGAGGTCAGCCAGATACCAATGACTCCGGAAAATGTAGCCGGCATGAAAAAAGCAAGTGAAGAATTCGGTATCAAAATTGCAGCCTGCTCTGCAGCATTGGAGCCGATGATGCCGGGAATGCCGGGAGAGTATCTGGTCAGCGATTTTGATAAGATTGTTGCAGACTGTAAAGAACTGAACTGTGATATGCTGCGAATCGGAATGCTTCCAATGACTTGTATGGGAAGCCGCGAAAAAGCACTTGAATTTGTAAAACGTGCAGATGAGATGGCTGCAAGATTGAAAGAAGTAGGAATCGACCTTTATTACCACAACCATCATGTGGAATTTGTGAAGTACGACGGGGAGTATCTGTTGGATATTATCAAAAATACTACAAAACACATGGGGTTTGAGCTGGATATCCACTGGATTCAGAGAGGCGGAGAGAATCCGGTAGAATTTATCAAAAAATATAACGGCCGTATCAGGCTGCTGCATCTGAAGGATTACCGTATCGGGGAAGTGAAGATGCCGGAAGGAGATTTTGACGTACAGAAATTTATGGCTGCATTCAATGACATTGTGGAATTCGCAGAGGTAGGGGAAGGAAGCCTGCCGGTTAAGGAATGTATTGAAGCAGGATTAGAAGGCGGAAGTGAGTATTTCCTGATTGAGCAGGATACAACTTATGGAAGGGATCCTTTTGAAAGTCTGAAAATAAGTCGCGATCATTTAATCAAACTTGGATATGGGGATTGGTTTGAATGATAAAATTCTTTGATTTTAAAAACTGAATATAGAGGAAATATTTGCGAAGCACAGTAATTTATCTCCAAACCGTAACCACAGAGATGTTTCGCGAATACCTGAAATCTAGAAAGAGCAAAGGAGAAAACGCTATGGGGGAAACAAGAAAGGCTCATGAGAATTCAATTCACAGAGCAAAAACATGGGAAATTGCATTTTACGCATTGAACAATACGTCAACAAATATTTATGCGATGATATTTATGTACATTACTTATTTCCTGACGGGTATCGTTGGAGTAGGGGTTGTTCTTGCAGGAACAATTACGACAGTGATGCGTATGTGGGATGGCGTGACGGACCCGTTCATTGGGTATATTGTCGATAAAACTAACACAAAATTTGGAAAGAACCGTCCGTTTATTTTAATCGGAAACCTGATTTTGCTTGTGACCAGTTTTATCATTTACTGGGTGACTCCGGTCATTCCAAGGTTCGTGAGATTTCCATTTTATATTGTGATGTATATGCTGTATATTATCGGATATACCTGTCAGTGTGTGGTAACAAAATCCGCACAGACATGTCTTACCAATGACCCGGCACAGAGACCGATTTTTACGATGTTTGATGTCGTATTTGGTACGATATTGTTTGCAGTCATCCCGGTCATCGTGACGAATGTCCTGATTCCGATGTATGGCGGAAATGCAGCGTTTACAAATCCTGCATTTTTCAAGGGGCTTTGGAAAGTATTTGCACCGCTTTCACTTTTGCTGGCTGTCCTTGCCATTATAGGACTGAGAAGAAAAGACCGGCTTGAGTATTATGGAACAGGTGTGGTACAGCGGATTACGTTTAAGGATTACTGGGAAGTACTCCGTAAGAACAGAGCAATCCAGATGCTTGTAGTTTCTGCATCTTCCGATAAACTGTCTGCAAGTATGAAGTCAAATTCTATTATTTTTGTCATGCTGTTTGGTATCATCTGCGGAAATTATTCGCTGTATGGAAGTTTTAGTGCAGTGACAAGTATTCCGAACGTAATCGTTACCTTGATTTTAATGAATTTTATTGCACGCAGGATGGGGCAGAAATCTGCAATGTTGGTAGGGACATGGGGTGCTATCATCTCGGCAGCAGGTCTTTTCTTACTGATGTTGTTGGGAGAGCCGACGACATTAAGCTTTACGCACCTTAACCTGTTCTCTGTTATCTTTATTGTACTGAATGTGGTTATGGCAGGATTTTCCGGGGTGGCAGGAAACATTGTGATTCCAATGACAGCAGACTGCGCAGATTATGAAGTATACCGTTCCGGGAAATATGTACCGGGGCTGATGGGAACATTATTTAGTTTTGTGGACAAGATGATTTCCTCACTTGCGGGAACATTCGTATCACTGATGATTGCGGCAATCGGGTTCAAGAGCACACAGCCTACCCCGGATACGCCATACAGCACGGGTATTTTCTGGGTGACAATGGCATGTTTCCTCGGTGCACCGCTGATTGGATGGATTATGAATCTCATTGCATTGAAATTCTATCCGCTGACAAAAGAAAAGATGGAGGAAATTCAGGATAAGATTGCAGAAATTAAGGCGGAAGCAATGCGGGCGAATGCCGGACAATAGATGAAAGGGGCAGGGAAAAGATGAGAAAATCCCAAAATACAAAAGTAGAAGAACGCATTGATTTTACAAAGCTGGCGCTGCTGGAGGATGAACTTCATGAAGTAGAAGAGCAGTATGGAAAAGAAAAACCACTGAAACTTTGGCAGCGTCTTGGGGACTGGTATTTTGACTGGCGTGAAAACCGCCAGCGGCATCAGGTGAACCGCAGGACCTATATTCTGCTGACGATATTTCTGGGATGGGCAGGAATTCATCGGTTCTACGAGAAACGTTGGGGTTTGGGGATTTTCTATTTTGCTCTTTGCTGGAGTGGATTTCCGGTTGCCCTTGCGATGGTAGACCTGATAATTGCGCTGCCAATGAAGGCAGATGAGGGCGGTTATATCTTAATATAATGATACCAGAGTCAAAAGGTCATGCATTTCATGCTTGCATGAAAAAGCATGACTTCTTGACCCGCAAAACACCGAAAAGGAGCTATTTTTCGTAGAAAAATGAGCGGATTTGAGGTGTTTCAGGATTGCGAGAGCATGAAATGCGAAGCAATCCGTGTATCATAGGGGTCAAAATACCTTTTGCCCCTGGCATCTTATGATTGAAAAATTTACGGGAAGAGGGTGACTTTTCAGATATGAAGGAAACGATACAAATTCATGCGGACGGATTGAAAAAAATCAGAGATATTAATGAACGGTTCGTGTCTTATAATATTGAGATGACTGAAGTGACAGGCGGGACATTCTGGCGGGCGTATACTCCGGAGCAGATTGCAGGAACCAAAGAATTCCCACCGGTAAAAGACTTTACGGAACTGGCAGAATTGATGCAAGTCTATCCGCCGATTGATTTATATGAGGAGAAAATACGGAGATTTGCAAAAGCTCTTGGAAAGGTATATATTCGTGTCAGCGGGAGCTGGGCGACGGACACCTATTATGATTTTGACGGGCATACCAATGGTGTTGCGCCACAAGGTTATAAGTCCGTGCTTACAAAGGAACAATGGAATGGAGTATTGGACTTTATAAAGGCAGTGGATGCAAAGCTTCTGGTTTCGGTATCGAATTGTGCCGGAGACCATGCAGACGGCAAACCGTGGACGCCGGAGCAGGCAAAAATATTATTTGATTATAGCAAGGAATATGGTGTTCCGATTTCAGCAGCGGAATTTATGAATGAACCGAACGTACTGCCAATGTCCCCTCCGGCAGAGGGATACGGGGGTGCAGAGTTTGGACGGGATCAGGATACTTTTTTCCGCTTTATCCGTGAAAATTATCCGGAAGTACTGCTCGTAGGACCGTGTGCGTGTGCAGATTCTTTTGACGGCGGAGAACAGGCAATGATGAAAACGCTTCAGTCGATTCCTACGGAAGAATTATTATCCTATTGTAAAGAAGATGCAGATGTATTTAGTTACCACTGTTATGCAGGAATATCGGAGCGCGGTGCATCGCTAGGCGGGCACTGGAATGCGGAAGATGCACTTAGTGAGAGGTATCTGAAGGTGGCGTCAGATGCTGCTGAAAATTATGTACGAATCCGTGATAAATATTATCCGGGCGTACCGATGTGGGTAACGGAATCGGCGGATGCCGGACTGGGTGGAAATACGTGGGGATCAACCTATATGGATGTTATTCGTTATGCAGACGAATTGGGAAGATTTGCGGCCATTACGGATGGTATTATTTTCCATAATACACTTGCGTCTTCTGATTATGGTTTGTTGGAGCATGCAACGCATTCTCCAAGACCGATTTACTGGCTGATATATTTGTGGAATCAGTTAGTAGGTACAGAGGTCTATGATTCCGGAGAGAAAGTCCGCGAGGGAGCTCATGTTTATGTACATTCCAGAAAAGATGGCAAGCCGGGATATACTTATGTGATTATTAATAACTCCAAAACGGATGGCACAACGGCGGAACTTCCGGCGGATGGAGAATTGTACCTGCTGGATGCACAGAAACTCCGTTCACAGGAATTGCGTGTAAATGGAGAGGTTCTGAAACCAATTGAGGGAGGCAATCTCCCGGCAATCTCACCAAGACTGGCATCAAAAGGCACGATAGAAATACCGCCTGCATCCGTAGCCTTTTTAATTGTGTAAGAAGTCGCCGTATCCACTGATAAGAAATTTCCGTATCCGCTGATAGGGAACCGTTACCTTTCATTGTACGCGGAAGGAAACGGTGTATAAGGGATTGGAAAGTTATATATGGACAGTAGAAAACGTAATGATTGAACGTTTTCTACTGTTTTTTATTGTGTTTTTGAAATGCAGACGTTGGCGGTAGATTAGATGGAAAGGCAGACTAAACTGAGATGAAAAAGTAAGTTACAGATTTGTCGAATGATGGTATAATAACAGTGATTATAAAGGATATATTAGTATTGGAGGAGAAATGAAACAATCAGCACTGTTTTTTGATATTGACGGGACAATCCTGTCAGAGATAACGAAGAAGATTCCGGATAGTGCATTGGCGGCAATGAGCAAAGCGAAAGAAAATGGACATCGGATGTATATTAACACGGGAAGAACTTATTGTAACATTCCGGCGGAACTGCGTAGATTTGATTTTGATGGCTATCTGTGTGGCTGTGGCTCATATCTTGTCTGCCGGGATGAAGTTGTATTGGAAAGCCATATCGGAATGAAACGCGGACAGGATATTATTGACAAGATGTATGAATGTCGTCTGGACGGCATAATGGAAGGAACGCAGGATGCATATTTTCCGGCAGGAATTTCCAGATTTGAAAAACTGGAAAGCTCCAGAAGGTATTTTAAGCTGAAGGGGCTTGGAATGGAAAAATATATTCAAAATGGTGGGCTGACATATGACAAGTTGTTTGTCTATGCCGACGGGTTCAGTGATAAAGAAACATTTTTTGAGTTTGTATCAGAAGACATGGAGGTTATCGCGCGCGGAGATAATGCATATGAAATCGCACAGAAAGAGTATTCAAAAGCAACCGCATGTGAATTTATCCGTAGGAAACTGAACCTGACGCTTGAGGAAATCTATGTGTTCGGAGACAGTGGCAATGACCTGCCGATGTTTGAATATGCAGTACATACGGTGGCAATGGGGGAACATGCAGAGATTCTCGAGCCGTATACAGAGTTCGTGACAAAGAAAGTAGAAGAAGATGGGATTGCATATGCAATGGAGCATTATGGATTAATTTAGTAAATTAGTAAATTAAAAATCAAAAAATGTGGATATCTGGACAAAGGGTGCAAGGAAACACATAAGGAAACGCATAAGAAACACATAAGAAAACGCATAAGGAAATATCAGTAACGTCAGCTATTCGCCGGAGTGCGTTGCAGACTATACAATGCTGTTGATGCTGATGTCCATCCGTAAAATGAAACGAATCAAGCGTGAAGAAATCAATGACTTTTCATTACCGGGAATTCAGGGACAGGAGATGCATAATTTTACAGTCGGCGTAATCGGGACTCGGCGAATCGGTCGCTCTGTAATTCGTGATTTGAGTGGATTTGGATGCAAAATCTATGCATACGATTTGCATGAAAATGACGAAGTGAAAAAATATGCACAATACGTGTCAATGAATGAAATATACGAAAAGTGCGGTATGATTACATTGCATATGCCGCTTACCGAATCCAATTTCCATATGATTGATGCAGCGGCAATAGAGAAAATGCAGGATGGAGTCATAATCATCAATACGGCGCGGGGCAGGCTTATAGATACAAAAGCACTGATTGCCGGGTTGGAATCAGGCAAAATCGGGGCAGCCGGGTTGGATGTAATCGAAGATGAATTTGGAATGTATTATTTCGACCGAAAGTCCGATATATTAAGCAAGCGTGACTTATATATACTGAGAGGATTTCCAAATGTCGTAGTAACCCCGCATTTGGCATTTTACACCGACCAGGCAGTAAGCGATATGGTGAAACACTCCATCGAAAGCTGCTATTTCCACGAGCAAGGAAAAACAGATCCGTGGAGGATTTTGTAACATTTATGTAAGGAAACCGTAAAGGGGTACGTCCCCTTTGCAAAGGGGACTGTCCCTTTTATAAAAATCTTTTTGCAAGTTCAGCATGAATGGAATCACCCATATGGTAATCTAATTTTTTTTCAAGCCAGATTTCTTCGGAGCCGATTGCCTGGTCAACGAGCATCATCAGTCCGGTAATAATCTGTAAATTTTCTTTCTTTGCAATCCGCAAAAATTCGGTTATCAAAGGGTTGTATACAATATCGGCGGCAACCTTGAATTTTCGGATTGTATCTGCTCTGACAGCGCTGTTCCCAACATTTGGGAACATACCGACTGGGGTGGTGTTGATAATCAAATCACCGGAAGGAATTTCATTCAGCGTGCATGTTTCAATATATGGAAATTGATTTTTTAAAAGTTCCTTTGCTTCCTCATTTCGTGCGGCAATGGTAATTGATGAGGCGCCATTTATGTGAAATCCATAGATGAGTGCCCGTGAAGCGCCCCCGGAGCCGATAATTACGGTATGTTTTCCGGATAAATTAAATCCGGCTTTTTTTAACATGCTGGTAACGCCGATGTAGTCGGTATTATATCCATAGCTGATACCGTCTTTTAGGTGTACCGTATTGATTGCACCGATTGCTTTTGCGTGATCATCCAGTATGTCAACCATCTGAAAGAGGTCTTCTTTATAAGGTATGGTCACATTGAGTCCGGTAATATTATGTTCCTTCATAAATTCAAACAGGTGGGGAAGGGCATCCCTGCTCATTTCATATTTTTCGTATGAACCGGAGAGATTCTGCTGCCTGAATAAATCTGCGTGAATTTCCGGGGAAAGGCTGTGTCCTAATTTTTTTCCAAGTACACCGAGATGGAGTTCTTTTTTCTTAGTAGAAATCATTGTTCATTCCTGCCTTCTTATTTTGACGTCATTTTTTACATCATTCCGGAGCCGTCAAAAAAATTTACGGTTGTGGGATATACATAGCTGTCTCCGATTTCATGAAGAAGAACGACATTCAGGTGGTTGTTTAAGTTCTTTTTGTCCAGATTGATTGCACCGGTTAAATCTTCGATTGGAAGACCGCACTCAAAGGGCAGACCATATGTGGTAAGAACCTCTTTGAGGACAGCGGCAGAACTTTTTGGTGTCAGCCCCTTGTCCCCGGCAATTCGGGTAATCTGGTACATGCCGATGGCAACCGCTTCGCCGTGGCTTTCACGGGTGTAGTGGTAATATTGTTCAATTGTGTGGGCAAGTGTGTGCCCAAAGTTCAACAGCATACGTTCTCCGGTATCAAACTGGTCTTCCTCGACAACAACTCGTTTAATATCTACACAGCGGCAAATGATACGAGGCAGCTCCGGTTTTAAATCTTCAAAAGAGTTGTGATTTTTCAATGTTTGGAACAGGCTGGCGTCTTTGATGCAGCCATACTTGATAACCTCCCCCATACCGTCGGTAATGTATCTCTGTGGAAGTGTGTTCAGAACATCCGGATCAATCAAAGCCATTTTCGGGTGGAAGAACGCGCCGACCAGGTTCTTTCCCTGTGGTAAATCCACCGCAACTTTTCCGCCGACAGATGAGTCCACCTGTGCAAGAAGGGAAGTAGGTATCTGAACGAGATGAACGCCACGCAGGAAGCTGGAGGCTGCAAAACCCGCCAAATCACCGATTACACCGCCACCCAGCGCGATTACAAGGTCGCTCCGTGAAATCTTAGCCGTAAGCATTGCCTCATAAATTTTCGGTAAAGTCTGAAAACTTTTTGTCGGTTCACCATGCGGCAGAATAAGCGTATGGCATTCATAATCGGAAAGTGAATTCAATACAGTCTTACCATAGATTGGAAATACGTTGTCATCTGAGACAACCATAATTCTTTTTCCCTTGAATATCCGGGAAATATAAGAATCGGTCTTGGAAAGAATTCCATTTTCAATAAAAATCGGGTAACTGTTATCACCTAAGTTTACTGTTAATTCCATGAGTTGTTTCTCCTGTAAGTTCAATTATTTTCAGATTTTTCAATTGGGGACGTAGTACTCTTCAAGAGTACTACGTCCCCAATTGAACGTTTTTAAAATTTACATTGTTTTTCCTACAACTTCTGCAATTTGACAAATCTGTTTCATCAGTGCATCAAATTTTGCGGGTTTGAGTGACTGTGCCCCATCGCAGAGTGCGCAGTCCGGATTGTTGTGCACTTCAATCATCAATCCGTCGGCTCCGGCAGCGATGGCGGCTTTTGCCATTGGCTCTACGAGCCACCATTTTCCGCCGGCATGGCTCGGATCGACGATAACCGGGAGGTGAGTCTTCATATTTAATACCGGAATACTCTGTAAGTCCAGAGTATTTCTTGTGAAGGATTCAAAGGTACGGATTCCACGCTCGCAGAGAATGACATTTTCATTTCCGGCAGCCATGATGTATTCAGCGGACATAATCCATTCTTCATATGTTGCATTCAATCCACGTTTCAAAAGAATCGGGCGGTCAAGCTGGCCAAGCTGCTTGAGCAGATCAAAGTTCTGCATGTTTCTCGCACCAATTTGAATCAAATCGACTTTTTCATTGAAAATGTCCAGATAATCCGGAGACATCAGCTCTGTGACGATTGGAAGCCCGACTTCATCCCGAACGGCACAGAGAATCTCAAGACCTTCAAGTCCGAGTCCTTGAAAGGAGTATGGACTTGTTCTTGGCTTGAATGCACCGCCGCGGAGCATATTGGCTCCGGATGCCTTGGCAGCCTTTGCAATTTCCAACACCTGGTCAAAGGATTCAACGGAGCAAGGTCCGGCAATGAGTGCCAGATGATTTCCGCCGACTTTGACGCCGGAAACGTCGATGACGGAGTCTTCCGGATGAAATGCACGGTTTGCCAGTTTATATGGCTCCTGTACATGCATCACCTTGTCTACAGAATGATCCACTTCAAACAGTCTCGGATCAATGGCTGTCGTATCCCCAATGCAGCCGATGATGGTCATTTCCGCACCACGGACAATATGCGTGTCCAGTCCGCGTTTTTGGATTAGGTTCTGTACACGCTGAATATTTTCTTCAGTGGTATGTGGTTTTAATACGATAATCATGGTATAATTCCTCTCATTTACTTCTTATTTCAAACTACCTTTTATTCCCGCGAGCAACGAGCCAAGTAGCCATGCCTGCATGGATATTTGGTGACTGCCTCGAGGGGTGCTGAGTGCCTGTGGCACTCGGTTAGCGCCAACCGAAGCGGAGCGCTGGCCAAATACCCCGCCCCTTGGGGCGTGGCGAATTTGATACCCGTTGCTTGCAGCGGGGGCTTTGACTGCACTTTAATCATTACTGTAAAATTTTAGCTATTTAAAGTGCGAAAATCTTTTTTTATCATAAAACATCATATCATGGATGTCAATGTTTTTCTACAACTATTCGGCTATAAGCGGGACTGTTAGCTACAACTATCCATTGACATTTTTTTTTCAGGGGTGTAAGGTATTTTGGGGTGATTTAAAAAAATGAAAATTATAAAACAAATTGGCATCTTTTTTACAGTGTGCTGGCTCAGCCAGGTGGTTGCAGCTGTGCTGCCGCTGGATTTTCCGTCCAGTGTGATTGGAATGATTTTCCTGTTCGTCTGTCTGATAACGGGAGCGTTGAGAATTGAACATGTTCAGGAAAAAGCGGATTTTCTGATGGAAAATATGGCTTTTTTCTTTGTCCCTGCGGGCGTGAGCGTCATGAATTACTTTGATGTGTTAAAAAGCAGCATTGTCCCATTTCTAGTTGTATGCATCGTTTCTACCGTGATTACATTTGCGGCGACTGCATATAGTGTAACATTTGTGATGAAGTTGATGAACAGGAGGAAAAGTAATGCGTGAATTGTTTCAGTCTCCATATTTTGGAGTCGCGCTCAGTGTTGTGGCATTTTGGATAGGCGTAAAGTTACAGCGCAGATTCCAAACGCCAATTTGCAATCCGCTAATTATTGCAATTGTATTGATTGTCGGGGTGCTGGAAATCTTCCATATTTCTTATGAAGATTATAATGTAGGCGGTGAGATTATCAACATGTTCCTTGCGCCGGCTACCGCCTGTCTGGCAGTTGCAATTTATACGAAGATGGATATCCTCAAGAGGAACTGGCTGCCGATTTTTGTCGGCTGCGTTGTCGGTTCCGCCACTTCCATGCTTAGTGTGTATGCAATGTGCCTGCTGTTTGGATTAGATGAAAGCCTGACGGTTTCCCTCATTCCCAAATCGGTGACAACTCCGATTGCAGTCAGCATTTCACAGGGAAATGGAGGCGCCGTTCCGATTACGGTAGTAGCAGTTATTTTCACAGGGATTCTGGGAAGTATTTTGTCACCATTTCTGATTAGACTGTTCCGTGTAAAAGATTCCGTTGCGGCAGGACTTGCAATCGGTGCGTGCAGCCATGCGGTCGGAACATCAAAGGCGATTGAGATTGGTGAAGTAGAAGGGGCTATGAGCGGACTCGCAATCGGAATCTGCGGAATTGTGACAGTATTGATTTCGATGTTTGTATTGTAAAAATGTGGGGGCGGATATGAAAAAAGATACAACAAATACGTTAAAACGGGTACAGCGTTTCCCTGTCATTATGATTGGGGAAGGACTTTTGGTCGGGCTGGTCGGCGGCCTTATTGTACTTTTGTACCGGGTGGCATTGACATACGCCGGAAAATGGCTGGATGCGGTACTTACATATATACATGGAAATCCATTGGAGATTGCAGCGTGGTTTGTAGTTTTGATGCTATTTGCGTGGATTGTCGGAAAGCTTGTGAAGTATGAGCCGATGATTTCCGGAAGTGGTATCCCTCAGGTAGAGGGGGAAGTGACAGGAAAGCTGTCGCAGAATTGGAAACGTGTGCTGCCGGCAAAGTTTATCGGCGGTTTCCTGTGCCTGTTCGGAGGTTTGTCATTGGGGCGGGAAGGCCCGTCCATCCAGTTGGGGGCAATGTGCGGGCAGGGGATTTCCCGGATATTCGACCGCGGAAAGACGGAGGAACGTTTTCTTATGACCTGTGGAGCCAGTGCCGGGCTTTCCGCTGCATTTCATGCTCCACTTGCCGGTGTGATGTTTGCGATAGAGGAAATTCACAAAGGATTTTCGGTGTCAATCCTGATTTCCGTGATGACGGCATCGGTCATATCGGATTATGTGTCCTCTCATATTCTCGGGCTCGATCCTGTTTTCACATTCCGGCTGGAGCATGCCCTTCCGCAGAATTATTACTGGATGCTGATTCTGCTCGGGCTGATTCTTGGCGCTCTTGGTGTATTCTACAACTGGGCGATGCTCAAGGCGCAGGAATTGTATAAGAAACCAAAATGGCTCAATGAGACAACACGGCTGATGATTGCGTTTTTTATGGCAGGGGTATTTGGACTCCTTTTTCCGTCTGTGCTGGGCAGCGGACATGATTTGATTGTTTCGCTGACCAATGGTGAGATGGTTCTGTCACTGCTGCTGATTACATTTGTGTTAAAATTTGTATTTTCCGCGATTAGTTTTGGATCGGGAGCTCCTGGGGGAATCTTTTTCCCACTGCTGATTCTCGGGGCTCTGATTGGCGGTATTTTTGCGGTGACAGGCGTAGAGTTGTTCGGGCTGGACCCGATTTATATTAACAATTTTGTACTGCTCGCAATGGCAGGCTATTTTACAGCAATTGTCAGGGCGCCGATAACCGGAATCATCTTATTGTTTGAAATGTCCGGCTCGGTCAGCCAAATGCTGTCGCTTGCAATTGTGTCTGTCACAGCTTATATCGTAGCCACACTGATGAAGTCTGAGCCGATTTATGAGAGCCTGCTGGACCGCATTTTGCAGGGGCAGGGAAAGAAACAGGCGGTAAAAGGAAACAGACAAAAGGTCTTAAGTACATTTGTCATCATGAATGGATCTGTGCTGGAGGAACGCCGTGTGCAGGAAATTACCTGGCCTGACAATTGTCTTCTGGTGTCGCTGGAGCGCAACGGTAAAGAGCAGATTCCAAAGGGGAAAACGGTGCTGATGGCAGGCGATATCCTGACAACGATGACAGATGAGAGAGATGCAGGATATGTACATGACAAAATGGAAAAGTTATGTTATACTTCATTTTAGATTGAGTAATTAATACGTTAAGGAGCAGAAATTATGAAAAGAGTACTGTTAAAACTTAGCGGCGAGGCACTTGCCGGTGATAAAAAGACAGGATTTGACGAGGCAACCTGTATCGGTGTTGCCAAGCAGGTGAAGACACTTGTAGATGAAGGATACCAGATTTCAGTCGTAACAGGCGGCGGCAATTTCTGGAGAGGACGTACAAGCGAGACAATTGACCGTACTAAGGCAGACCAGATTGGGATGCTGGCTACGGTTATGAATTGTATTTATGTATCCGACATTTTCAGGCATGTCGGAATGAAGACAGAGATTTTCACACCATTTGTATGCGGAGCATTTACTTCACTGTTTTCAAAAGATGCAGCGCTTGCAGCGCTGAATGAGAAAAAAGTAATCTTTTTTGCAGGCGGTACTGGACACCCGTACTTCTCAACAGATACAGGAGCAGTCCTGCGTGCGATTGAGATTGAGGCAGACGCAATGCTGCTTGCAAAAGCAATCGATGGAATTTATGACAGCGATCCGAAGGTGAATCCGGATGCGAAGAAGTACGATGAGATTACGATTCAGGATGTCATTGACCAGAAACTGGCAGCCGTAGATATGACTGCATCCATTCTCTGCATGGAGAACAAGATGCCGATGCTTGTATTTGGACTGAATGAAAAGAACAGTATCGTAGAGACGATGAGCGGAACATTTACCGGAACAAAAGTAACCGTCTAGGAAGGGGACAAGACTATGAATGAAAAGTTAAAAGTATATGACGAGAAGATGACAAAATCACTCAGAAGCCTGAATTCAGAACTGGCTACAATCCGTGCAGGGCGTGCGAATCCGCATGTACTCGATAAACTGTCTGTGGATTACTATGGTTCACCGACACCGATTCAGCAGGTAGCGAACGTATCAGTACCGGAGGCACGTATGATTCAGATTCAGCCTTGGGAGAAGAGCATGCTCAGAGAAATCGAGAAAGCAATCCTGACATCCGATATCGGAATCAACCCGACAAACGATGGAACAAGCCTCCGATTGATTTTCCCGGAACTGACAGAGGAACGAAGAAAAGAACTGGCAAAAGATGTTAAGAAAAAAGGGGAGGCTGCAAAAGTCGCAGTCCGCAACATCCGCCGTGACGGAAACGATGCATTCAAGAAACTCAAAGGCAGCGATGTTTCTGAGGATGAAATCAAGGATCTGGAAGACCAGCTTCAGAAGATGACGGATAAGTACATCAAAGAAGTGGATGAGACAGTTGACGCTAAGACAAAAGAAGTTATGACTGTATAGTTTATTCCCGCGGGAGCTTTGACTGGCAAAGATGAAGAAATATAGGGAGGGGCGCGCAATTTTGCAGTCCCTCTTTCTTATCACAAAGGATTAGAGCGTCAGAACTGCTTACGGATTGTTTTGCTGCTTTTAATAAAAATCATTGGGAGGAAATGGGAAATGAATGTACCACAGCATGTTGCGATTATCCTGGATGGAAACGGACGATGGGCGAAGTCAAAAGGGATGCCGAGAAACTATGGACATGCCCAGGGAAGCAAGAATGTGGAGCGGATCTGCGAAGAGGCATGGCGAATGGGAATCAAATATCTGACCGTGTATGCATTTTCTACAGAAAACTGGAACCGTCCGGAGTCGGAAGTGAATGCACTGATGACACTGCTCCGCAATTACATGAAAACCTGTCTGAAGACGGCGAAGAAAAACGATATGAAAATCCGTGTGATTGGTGATATTGAGCCACTGGATGATGATATCAAAAGCCGGATCCTAGAATTGGAAGAGGCAAGCAAGGATAATGGCGGGCTGAATTTTACAATTGCCCTGAATTACGGCAGCCGTGATGAGATGGTCCGTGCAGCCAGAAAGCTGGCAAAGGATTGTGCGGATGGCAGGGTGGAACCGGATGACATTGATGAAGGGGTGTTTACATCGTATCTTGATACATGTGAGATTCCAGAACCGGATTTGCTCATCCGGACAAGCGGAGAGCAACGCCTTTCCAACTTCCTGCTCTGGCAGCTTGCGTATTCGGAGTTTTATTTTACAGATGTTCTTTGGCCGGATTTTACAAAAGAGGAATTGGTCCGTGCAATCGAGCAGTATAATAGTAGGGATAGGCGTTTTGGGGAGATAAAGGAGGAGCAGGATGTTTAAGACACGGTTATTGAGTGGAATACTGTTAGTAATTATTGCGTTGGTTACGTTGATTTCCGGCGGAAATCTTTTATTTGGTACGGTGCTTATTATCAGTCTGATTGGACTGAGCGAATTGTATAAAGTATTCGAGATTGAGAAAAAAATGCTTGGCATCTGTGGATATCTGTTCGCACTTGGATATTATATATTACTGTATATGAAACCGCTTCTGCCGGGAAATGCGATGGACTGGTTTATGATGCTGTTCATAGGATATTTGATTTGCCTGATGGCAATTATGGTATTTGCCTATCCGACCTATCACGCGAGTCAGGCGATAGCGGCATTTTTCGGGCTGTTCTATGTTGTTGTGATGTTGTCCTACATTTACCAAATCAGAATCCAGCCAGGCGGGGTGTTCCACGTATGGCTTGTCTTTATATGTGCATGGGGATGTGATACCTGCGCATACTGTGTAGGAATGCTCATAGGAAAACACAAGATGGCACCGGTCCTGAGCCCGAAGAAGTCTGTTGAAGGCGGAATCGGCGGGGTTGTCGGCGCAGCGTTGATTGGTGTACTGTACGCGCTGGCAATCAATCATTGGGGAAATGCCGGGGTGCAGGTATGGGAATACGCGGTAATCGGAGCGGCAGGCGGTGCGATTTCCCAGATTGGGGACTTGGCTGCCTCCGCAATCAAGCGAAATTATGACATCAAGGATTATGGAAAACTGATTCCGGGACACGGCGGGATTTTGGACCGTTTTGACAGTGTAATCATTACGGCGCCGATTATCTATTATCTTGCGGCCATCTTGTGATTAGAGTGTCAAAACTACTTATGGATTGTTTCGCTGCTTTGCAGCTCCCACAATCCTGCCCTGCATTCGGAATTGGTGGAGCCTCTTCTCCACTTCTTTCTCATGTAGGGGCGCGTCATAAATCCATTCTCCCACTTGCGTGCGGGCACGACGTGTGAGATGGCTTTTGACGCTGTAATCATATTATAGAATTTCATGGCTAAATGGAATTTAGCAATTGATACCGGGTGATGAAAGAGGGCTTTGAGATGAGGAAAAAGAAGATAGCAATTTTAGGTTCAACGGGTTCCATCGGAACGCAGACGCTGGAAGTTGTACGGGAAAATGAGGATATTGAGGTTGTGGCGCTGGCAGCGGGAAATAATATCAGGCTGCTGGAAGAACAAATTCGTGAATTCCATCCAATACTTGCGGCAGTCTGGACAGATGAAAAGGCAAAAGAACTCCGGGAAAATGTAAAAGATGTGGAAGTAAAGATTGTGTCCGGAATGGATGGGCTGCTGGAAGTGGCTGCCGTGCCGGAATCTGAAATTCTTGTGACGGCAATCGTAGGCATGATTGGGATCCTTCCGACAATTGAGGCAATCAAAGCCGGAAAAGACATTGCACTGGCAAATAAAGAAACACTGGTGACGGCAGGGCATATCATTATGCCGCTGGCAAAAGAGTACGATGTTTCCATTCTTCCGGTGGACAGTGAGCACAGTGCAATTTTCCAGTCTTTGCAGGGTGGACAGCAGAAAGCGCTGCATAAAATTCTGCTGACTGCATCAGGCGGACCGTTCCGGGGAAGAATGAGGGCAGAACTGGAGAATATTCAGGTCGAAGATGCCTTGAAGCATCCGAATTGGGAAATGGGACGCAAAATTACAATTGATTCTTCGACGATGGTAAATAAAGGGCTGGAGGTCATCGAAGCAAAATGGCTGTTTGGTGTAGACGTAGACCGGGTGCAGGTTGTTGTCCAGCCACAGAGTATCATTCATTCTATGGTAGAATACGAAGATGGTGCCGTGATTGCACAGTTAGGTACACCAGACATGAAACTGCCGATTCAGTATGCGCTGTACTATCCGGAACGGCGTTTTCTGCCGGGAGACAGACTGGACTTTACAGTATTGTCACAGATTACGTTTGAGGCACCGGATATGGAAACATTTTATGGGCTGAAACTGGCATATGAGGCAGGAAGAGCCGGCGGCTCCCTTCCGACCGTGCTCAACGCGGCAAATGAAAAGGCAGTTTCCATGTTCCTTAACCGGCAAATCCGGTATTTGCAGATTCCGGAAATGATTCAGGATTGTATGGAGCGGCACACGAATATTGCAAATCCGTCTGTGCCGGAGATTCTGGCAGCGGAGCAGGAAACATACGAATATATCTTGTCAAAATATTCCGGATGCGGGATGGCTCCCGCCCGATAGGCAGGAGCAAGAAATTAGTAAAGGGTGGTAACCAGATGGGTATAATCATAGCAATTCTTTTATTCAGCGCAATTGTTATCTTCCATGAATTAGGTCATTTTCTGCTGGCAAAGGCAAATGGTATCCGTGTAGATGAATTTTCACTCGGGCTTGGTCCGACTGTGTATGGAAAGAAAATCGGCGGGACGAAATTTTCGTTAAAACTGCTCCCATTCGGGGGAGCTTGTATGATGGGGGAAGATGATGCGGACGATGTGTCCGAGGGGAGCTTTAACAGTAAATCAGTGTGGTCAAGAATCTCGGTGATTGTAGCCGGACCGGCATTCAATCTGGTTCTGGCGTGGATTCTCTGTATTATCATGATAGCGTGGATTGGATACCGCGCTCCGGTTCTGGACGGTGTAGAGGAAGGGTACTCTGCAATGGAGCAGGGAATGCAGGCGGGGGACAGAATCACGGAAATCAACGGTCACAGCATTCATCTGTGGGATGAGATTACACTATACAATCTTTCTGTTCAGTCTGGAGAACAATTAGACGTAACATATGAGAGGGACGGAGAGAAACATACTGCAATGTTAGAGGCAAGACAGCTTGCGGGGGATTCCTACGCAAGGCTTGGAATCGCAAGCACCGCAGAAAGAACGAAACCGGGAGTACTCGGCACGGTTCAATATGGCGCCTATACAGTGAAATACTGGGTATCCTATACGTTTGAGTGCCTGAAGATGCTTGTCACCGGTCAGGTTGGAATCAAGCAGATGTCCGGACCGGTGGGAATCGTGCAGGTTGTAGACAGCGCTTATCAACAGGCAAAACCGTCGGGAATACAGGTTGTGATTCTGAATATATTGAATATCGGAATTCTGCTCACAGCGAACCTCGGCGTCATGAATCTGATTCCGTTTCCGGCGCTGGACGGTGGAAGACTGGTGTTCCTTCTTGTAGAAGCAGTACGCGGGAAACGAGTGCCGCCGGAAAAGGAAGGTATGGTGCACTTTGCAGGATTCGCATTGTTGATGATATTGATGATAGTCGTGATGTATAACGATATCATGAGGATTTTCTGAACCTGTGTCCGGTCGGTATTCTACAGTTTCTGAATGGGTGGGCTGTAAATCAGGCGGAATGTCAGGAATTTGAAAATAAGGGTATGGTAATGCATTTGTCCAAGGTTTGGTGACGTTGGATTCCTGGATTACCATACCCTTATTTTGCGGGATTTTACCGCATCCCTTATTTTGCAGACTCTTGTGTACTGTCTCATTCATATTTCGCCAAATAGCGTGCCTGAATTTCCATCCCCTGTATTGTCGTCAATCAACGATGCCACCGCATCGCCTCATTCTTTCGCCTTGCGGACTGAAAATTCATTCTGCGCTATTTAACTGAACATGAATGAGACAGTGCACTGGTTTAACAGACAGTAGCTATGGACGTGTTAAGCGGACAATTCCCGCAGTACCTTCCGGAATTCGAAGAAGAAAAGAACCGAGGTGAAAGTAACCGCCAGAAAATCTGCGATTGGCTCTGCCATGTAAACTGCCATTGTCTGGTTGGAGCGGATGATTGCCGGCAGGATGTAAATCAGTGGAATGAGCAATATAAATTTTCGCATTACGGCAACGATAATGGAAGCCTTTGCCTTTCCGATGGAAGTAAATGTCATCTGGCAGGCCATCTGGATACCAAACAGGAACAGGCATGCCAGGTAGATGCGCAATGCGTTTGCGGTAAATGCAAGTAATTGGGCGTCGGATGTAAACATGGCCGCGAAAACCTGCGGGCAAATCATGACGGACAGCCATAACAGGGTAGCGTAGGTGAGGTTTACTTTCAGCAGCAGTTTGAAGGCCGCTTTCACACGGTCTTTATTTTTTGCACCATAGTTGTAGCTGATAATCGGCTGCGCACCCTGTCCAAGTCCCTGAAGCGGCAGCATGGCGAACTGCATGACGCTGGTCAGGATGGTCATGGCTCCGACTGCGATATCTCCGCCATATTTTAAAAGTGAAGAGTTAAAGCATACGGAGATAATACTTTCACTTGCCTGCATAATAAAGATGGAAGAGCCGAGGGCGAGCGCAGGCAGAATAATTGTACGCTCCGGTTTCAGATTGCAGCGTTTGATTTTTAAAAATGTTTTCTTCCCGAACAGGAATGCCAGTACCCAGATACAGGAAAGCGCCTGAGAAATGATTGTGGCGAGGGCAGCTCCGCGGACGCCGAGCCCAAATCCAAAGATGAAAACCGGATCCAGAATAATATTTGCCACGGCGCCAATCAGGACGGAAAGCATCCCGGTTTTGGCAAATCCCTGTGCGGTGATAAATGCATTCATGCCGAGGGTAAGCTGTACGAAAATAGTTCCTATGGCGTAAATATTCATATATGACACTGCATATTCGATTGTATTTTTACTGGCACCGAAGGAAAGTAAAAATGTCCGGTTTCCCAATAAAAGGATGATGGTCAGGATAATTGAAATGATAATTTGTGTGGTAAAACAGTTTCCAAGCGTTTTCTCGGCAGAGTTGGAGTCACCCTGCCCCATGAAAATCGATGCACGGGGAGCACCTCCGTTTCCAACCAATGCCGCAAAAGCTGCCACAATCATAATCAAAGGCATACAGACACCCACGCCGGTCAGCGCGAGCGCGCCGACGTTTGGAATATGGCCGATGTAAATGCGGTCGACGATATTGTAAAGCATGTTAATCATTTGGGCGGCAACTGTTGGAAGTGCAAGCCGCAGCAATAATTTTCCAATGGGTTCATTCCCTAAAAAGTTCTGATTTTCCTTCATTGTTTTTCTCCTTGTTTTGTTTTATAATTTTTTCATGGCGTTTTTTGCATTTTCCGCAACCAGTGAATTCAGACGGTCAAACTCTTTTCTGTCGTTGTCCGACAGTCCCTGAAAAAGCTGCGCGTAAAGGCTGTCCTGTGCTTTTGCAATCTTATCGGTAATTGCTGTTGCAGCGGGCATAAGAGAAAGATGAATCTTTCGGCGGTCATTCCCATCGGGTGTCCGCTTCAGCAAGTCCTTCTGAATCAGAAGTTCCACAGCATGAGAAACATTTCCCTTTGAAAGCATACGCAGCTCGACAATATCTCCGGCGGTGTCCTTCCCCGGATTGTTGTAGAGAAAGCTGATAATCGTTGCTTCAATCAGAGAAAGCCGGTACTGCTCGCAAATCTGCTTGAGTATACTTTCATGCAGTTTCGTCATCTGGCGGAAGTTGACAAGAAAATCTGTAGTATTCATCGGAAAACCTCCTTTCGGCAAAAAAAGTTCCAAATAAAACAGTTCTAAAAAGAACTAACGATGTTATTATATATCTGAATTGTAATCTTTGCAATGTAATACTTGATAAAATTGTATCAACATGGTAGAATAAATCATCTCCACGAGGGAGTAATCGGCGTATTTGATATGTTGTACTATCGACAGAATGGCGCAGGGGCGCCCGGTATTACTGTAAACGATGAGACTCATGGACAGTATTGAGACTGTCTGTGTGTCTCTCTTTTATTACATACGAAAGGAAAAAACAGAGGAATGGGACTTTTAGAGCTTTTTATTTTGGCAGTAGGATTATCAATGGATGCATTTGCAGTTTCGGTCTGCAAGGGATTATCACTTGGGAAGATTAATGGGAAACACATGTGTGCCGCCGGCGTCTGGTTCGGTGGATTTCAGGCGCTGATGCCATTGATTGGATATTTTGCAGGCAAGTTTTTTGCAGATATGATAACAGAATATGACCATTGGATTGCATTTATCCTACTTGTATTTATCGGCGGGAGCATGGTGAAAGAGTCGTTCGGTGATGAAGAATGCGCTGACAGTTCCATGGATGTGAAGACTATGTTTATGCTTGCAGTTGCAACTAGTATCGATGCTCTTGCAGTTGGCGTAACATTTGCCTTTTTGAAAGTCGCAATTGTCCCGGCGGTATCCCTTATCGGGATTGTAACATTTGTCTGTTCCGCAGCGGGTGTTAAAATCGGCAGCATCTTTGGTATGAAATATAAATCACAAGCAGAGTTATGCGGCGGCTTGATATTGATTTTGATTGGATTGAAAATCCTCCTTGAGGGAGTCGGAATTCTCGGTGTGTGACGGACCGGATGTGTCCTTATCCGGTGGGGAAGTTAAAGCCCCCGAGGCAAGCCGACGGGGCATCAAACTTGCGGCGCAGCAAGCAGCAGGGTATTTGCCTCTCGTGGCAGCCGCCAAATGTAAGCAGGCTTGTGCTTGGTCTATTGCTTGTAGGAATAAAGAATGTGGGGTGGAAACAGCGTGAGAAAAAACGGAAAGAATAACATGGAAACTCGTGTTAAAGATAATGAAAAAACAAGTATAAAAAGCAGTGTGAAAAAGAATGCGAAAAAAAATGCAAAAGCCAGACAGGCATGTAACATTTCAAAAAAATGTGGGAGCTGTCAGTATCAGGGGATTTCTTATGCGGAGCAGCTAAGAAAAAAGCAGCATCAGGAGGAGACGCTTCTCGGGGCATTTGGTAAAGTAAATCCGATTATCGGTATGGAGAATCCATATTATTATCGAAATAAAGTGCACGCGGTTTTTGGATGTGACCGCCGCGGCAATGCAATATCCGGCACATACGAAGCGAACAGCCACCGTGTTGTATCGGTAGAGAACTGTCTGATTGAGGATGCAAAAAGTCAGGAAATTATCCATACAATCCGCGGAATGCTGAAGTCATTTAAAATCAAAACCTATGATGAAGACACCGGATACGGGCTGCTGCGGCATGTTCTGGTCCGAAGAGGATTTAAAAGCGGAGAGATTATGGTGATACTGGTACTTGGTTCACTAATTCTTCCGTCCAAAAATAATTTTGTGAAGGCATTGCGGAAAGCTCATCCGGAGATTACAACAGTTGTACTAAATGTAAATGACAAAAGAACAAGCGTGGTACTTGGGGAAAAGGAAAAAACGATTTATGGACCTGGGTTCATTCGGGATGAATTATGCGGCTGTACATTTCGCATTTCCCCGAAATCGTTCTATCAGGTAAATCCTGTCCAGACAGAAAAACTTTACGGTACGGCAATCACATTTGCCGGATTGGGCGGCAAAGAAACTATCATCGATGCTTACTGCGGAATCGGAACCATCAGCCTGATTGCGGCAAAACATGTGAAAAAAGTCATCGGTGTGGAGCTGAACAGGGATGCAGTCCGGGACGCCCGGACAAATGCAAAAGAAAACCGGATAACCAATGCAGAATTCTACCAGGGAGATGCGGGAGATTTCATGGTAGCAATGGCAGAAAAGCAACAGCGTGCAGATGTTGTATTTATGGATCCGCCACGTTCCGGAAGTGATGAAAGGTTTCTCTCCTCAGTCGTGAAATTAGGTTCCCCAAAAGTTGTGTATATTTCCTGCGGACCGGATACGCTTGCACGGGATTTGAAGTACCTGACGAAATACGGATATCAGGTGGAGAAAATACAGCCGGTGGATATGTTTCCGTTTTGCGACCATATAGAGACTTGTGTGTTGCTACAAAGACGAACTATGTAGAAATCCTTAATTTTAGGCACTTTTTCAAGCATATCGTATTTACAAGTGAGGGTGATAAAATCCGAAATAAAGAGATTAAAAACTATATTAATGTTTCAGTAGTAGTTGATATAGAGTGTGGGAACACAAGAAATTAAAGATTAAGTTTAAGGGGTACTTACGAAAAATAGTATCCCTTTTTTCAATGTAAGGCGTTCAGAAATGAGCGTCTAATTTTTTACCCAAAATGAAAGGAGCATTAGATTTATGAAAAAGATGTTAAAACGATTGTGTACGGGCTTCTTAGCTCTTGCAACTGTCGTTACTGCTTTACCGACGACACCCGTTCATGCAGAAAGCAAGCAATACTGGACGGAGTCAAAAGAGCGTGTCGGTATCGTTGAAAAAGTAATGAATGACGGTTCGATTGGTTCTACCTTTAACGAGGGACACATGAAAGTTGAGGGCGAGGACGCTTATTGTATCGACATTAACACAGATTTTAAAAACGGCTACAAGACAAGAGCTGACGCAAACACCCGTATGAGTGCGACCAGATAGCTGACGTTGCTTTATCTTTAGAGTACGTCAACAGCACAGATTTGAAAAATAGCGTACTTTAATAAGACCGAAATCGGTTTCCCAGTTTCCTTTAAACATATCAAAATTTATGCACTTTTTAAGGCGAACAGGTGAGTTCCCGTTTTCCCATTTTGAATCTTATTATGAAGTTTATTCAGATTCCTTGCCATTGATTTAAAATTTCAGCACTTTGACGAAGAGTTTGTCATACCCATGAAAAGTAACTAGCGGAACAATACAACAGCCATTTTTGTTAGATGAACGGAATGACTTGTTCATCCTGCCCTCCAAGTTCTGAACCATCAGGACAGAGCCCCAGCGGTCAAAGGCAATTTCCGGGATGTTATATTTTTCTCCCAGCCCCTCGCTGAATTTTTCGATAAAACCGTAGTGGAGGACGTTGTCCTCGGTGGTCTGAAGATACCTTTGGCGTTCGAAAGGACTGCACAAAACAGCCTGAAAACCATATTATGTTATAGAGAAAATAGAAACGGGTTTTTTAATGAGAGATGATTATTGTTCATGCATGGGAGACTATGGGGGGAATCCATATGCGTTAAATATGGAACAAATGGCGATGAAAAATCAAAATTTCCGTACTGCAATCTGGACTGGGAGATATTTACAAATGACATTAATGTGCATTCCACCATGTGGGGAAATAGGACTGGAAATTCATCAGGATACAGATCAGTTTATCCGGATTGAAGGAGGAAGGGCAGTCGTAAAAATGGGGAAATTTGAGAACCAACTGGATTTTAGGCAAAGTTTGTGTATTGGAGATGCCGTTTTCATTCCCGCGGGAACATGGCATAATATTGTGAATGTGGGGGGATGTCCTTTAAAAGTGGCTTCCATCTATGCACCGCCGCGGCATCCGAGAGGAACAATTCAATGCACGAAGGAAGATGCCGAGAGGGAAGAATATTAACTTTTTTGAACTATGTCAAATGAGAAGGGTGCCGTTTAATTATTTAATTTGATAATTGAAGGGTATCCTTTTTTAGTTATTGTCTCCGACCGTGTAACAAAGCTGTTTCTCGATTGGTGAATAGCAACTTTATTACAAGTAGTATAGGAAATCCAATTGCATTGCCTTTGTGGGGACGGGCATTGAAAAATGGAAACAGGCTATTATGCAGATAATCCTGATTGTAGTGAGTATCCCGGCAATCTTTTCCGATGAACACAGCCGCAGGACGGACCAGATTGTTCTGTGTACCGACCGGGGAAGAGGGCCGCTTTACCTGGCGAAGATGTTTACGGGACTTACCTATTGTCTGATTGCAACCTTAATCCTAAGTATTTGTTCGATTGTTCCCACTCTTTTTGTGTCCGGTACGGACGGATTTGGTGCACCCCTGCAGGTGGCGTACCCGCTTCTTCCGTGGCAGATGACGGTTGGAGAGGGCATGGTAGTGATGCTTTTTATGATGCTTTTGGCATCCGTGCTGTACGCCTCCTTTGCCATGGTGATGGCGGAAAAGAGCAGAAGCAATGTGGCTCCTATGGCGGTGATGGTAGGATTTATGCTGATTTGCCTGATTGCCAATGTGCCGGAGAAGTTCCTCTTTTTGGCTAAGATTTGGGCACTGATGCCGGGAAAGGTATTGTCCCTGCCGGGAGGCGATGATAGTTTCATTGGGCTGCGCCTGTTCCATGTGATGGGAGAGAGCCTGATGACATGGCAGATGGCAGCGGTTGTCTGGGGGATGTTTTCTGTGGTGCTGTTATCAATTGGGTATCGGTGATATAAGAATTATCAGGTTACGGGAAGATAGTGAAGACATTTTTTTGTCTCGTTTGATTGCAGATTATGAACCTTGATTTCCTCACATCAAAAATGCTATAATGATGCACAGGCAATGTATTTATGCAGGCAGGGCGAAGCTCTGCCGTAAGAAAAGGAGGATACACTTTGATGGAACGGAAGAAGACAGTATTGCTTGGTGTGACAGGCGGAATTGCAGCCTACAAGTCCGCAACGCTTGCAAGTATGCTGGTGAAAAACGGGTATGATGTCAAAGTTCTGATGACGAAAAATGCAGGGAACTTTATCAATCCGATTGTATTCGAGACGCTGACCAAACACAAGTGCCTGATTGATACGTTTGACCGGAATTTTGAGTTCAATGTGGAGCATGTTGCGCTGGCAAAGTGGGCGGATGTCGTAATGATTGCCCCTGCCACGGCAAATGTAATCGGAAAGCTGGCGCACGGTATTGCGGATGATATGCTGACGACGACGGTTATGGCATGCCGCAGATGCAGGAAACTGGTTGCCCCGGCAATGAATACGGAGATGTATCTGAACCCGGTCGTACAGGACAATATGAAGATTCTGGAAGGCTATGGATACGAGATAATCCAGCCGGCAAAAGGACATTTGGCATGTGGGGATACGGGGGCAGGGAAGATGCCGGAACCAGATGTACTTTATGAGTACATTTACCGGGAGATTGCCTATGAAAAGGACTTGATTGGAAGGAAAGTCCTGGTAACTGCGGGACCGACGCAGGAGGCGGTTGATCCGGTGCGCTATATCACGAATCATTCTTCGGGGAAAATGGGATATGCGATTGCCAAAGTTGCGGCGGCAAGAGGAGCTGAAGTGACCCTTGTGACAGGACCGACAGCAATCAGAAAACCGTTATTCGCAACGGTCATTCCGGTTACGACGGCACGGGAAATGTTTGAGGCTGTACGGGAGGAATCTAGGGATGCAGATATTATCTGCAAAGCGGCGGCAGTAGCGGATTATAGGCCAAAGCATGTAAGTGATGAGAAAATGAAAAAGTCGGATGACCGGATGGCGTTGGAACTGGAAAAAACGGATGATATTCTGAAATATCTGGGGGAAAACAAGCGACCGGGACAGTTCCTGTGTGGATTTTCCATGGAAACGGAACATATGGTGAGCAATTCGAGAGCGAAGCTTGTGAAAAAAAATCTGGATATGATTGCAGCTAATAATTTAAAAGAGGCCGGAGCCGGATTCCGTGGAGACACAAACCGGATGACTCTGATTACCGCAGGAGACGAGACAGAGCTTCCGCTTTTGAGCAAAGAGGAGACGGCTGCGAAGATTCTGGATATCATTCTCGAGAAAACAAGTAAATAGAACCAATAATTAAAACCAATAATTATAATCAAAAACCAAAATGTATTGTATCTCTGGAAAGAGAATAGTAACAGGAGGAAAATGAATATGAAACAACCAAAGAAAAACACCACGTCTACAACGATGTCAAAAACAAAGGGGCTTGTGCAGATGGCAGTATTTTCTGCACTGATTGTGATTCTTGCATTCACACCATTTATCGGTTATATCCCACTGGGATTTACAAGAGCGACGATTATCCATATTCCGGTTATTATCGGATCCCTGATGCTTGGACCTAAGAAGGGGGCGGTACTCGGAGGCATCTTCGGCCTGACAAGCTTTATTAACAACACCATCAACCCTACACTGACTTCATTCGTATTTACACCATTTTACAGTCTGGGAGATTACAGTGGGGGAATCGGCAGCGTGATTATCTGTTTCGTACCGCGTATTTTGATTGGTGTAATACCGTTTTATGTATATCACCTTGTAAAGAAAATATCAAGGAATGACGGGGTGTCTTCCATGGGGCTCATTCTGGCAGGACTGTCCGGTGCGCTGACAAACACACTGCTTGTCATGAATCTGATTTTTGTATTTTTCCGTGATGCATATGCATCCGCGAATGGAGTGTCAGCCAGTGCGGTTTACACATTTATTCTTGGAGTCATCGGAATGAACGGTGTACCCGAGGCGATTGTTGCTGCAATCATTACGCTGGTCATCGGCAGGAATCTGATGAGGAAGGGTGTTATGGAAAAGCTTGGGGTATAAAATCGCATGGTCAGATATGCAGATATATAGTATAAAAGGAGTAAAAGAATGATTCTTGCAATTGATATCGGAAATACAAATATTGTGCTTGGATGCGTTGACAAAAAGAAAACATATTTTATAGAGCGGCTTTCTACAATTAAAACAAAGATGGAGCTGGAGTATGCTATTGATATTAAGATGGTACTTGATATCCACGGAATTAATCCGGAAAAATTGGATGGGGCAATTGTAAGTTCTGTCGTACCTCAGATTACATACGTGGTGAAAGAGGCAGCAGAGAAGATTCTTCAGAAGGAGACGTTGGTAATCGGGCCGGGAGTGAAAACCGGGCTGAATATTCTGATGGATAATCCGGCACAGCTTGGCAGTGATTTGGTGGCGGATTCTGTTGCAGGAATCGCACAATATAAGCCGCCGCTCTTGATTTTTGATTTGGGAACTGCAACAACAGTGTGTGTGATAGACGAGAAGAGGAATTATGTGGGCGGTATGATTTACCCGGGAGTCAATGTTTCTCTGAATGCGCTGACAGCAAATGCATCTCAGTTACAAGGCATTGGTCTGGAGGTACCGAAACGCATGATTGGAAAGAATACCATCGAATGCATGAAGAGCGGTGTCCTTTATTCCAGTGCCGCTGCTCTGGATGGCATTATCGAGCGTTTGGAGGAAGAACTGGGACAACCGGCAACCGCAATTGCAACCGGCGGACTGGCAAAGAAAGTGATCCCATTCTGCAAACGGAACATTATTCTTGATGATGATCTCATGTTGAAAGGACTGCAGATTATTTACGAAAAAAACTGTGGGAATAGTTAATTATTCATGATGTGGGGGGCAAAAGTCCCCCTATGATACCGGATTGCTCCGCGCTTTTTGCTCCCGCAATCCTCATATTCATTCGGGAAATATCGGGCATAGGAAGAACTATACGGAGGGGTGCTGCATATATTAAGCAGAGAACAATTCATCAGAGGATATGACAGATGCTTGTAAAGGCCATGCAGAATGAAGAGCTTGGAAATGAAAATCGTACAGCGGACAGAGGAAGGTTACAGATTAGTGTAACATCGCAAATTACGGCACTTCCTGTGGCGGATGCCACGATTTCCATTTCTTATACAGGCGTTCCGGACAGTACGCTGGAGCGGTTGGACACAGACAGCTCCGGGCAGACGGAAATAATCGAGCTTAACACTCCGCCATTGGAGTACAGCCTGAACCCATCGATAGAATCACAGCCATACGCAGAGTATACGCTGGATGTCAGCGCACCGGGATTCGAGCCCGTCAGCATTGCGGGAGCGGAACTTCTGCCGGAGGTGACGGCACTGCAGAATGTGCAGCTGCGACCGATTGTACAGCCGGGACAGGAGGAAGTATTCGTGATTCCTGCACATACCCTGTATGGGGAATACCCGCCAAAGATTCCGGAGGATGAGATTAAGCCGACAAATGAAACCGGAGAAATTGTCCTGAGCCGGGTGGTCGTTCCGGAGTACATTGTTGTTCACGATGGTTCGCCGCGGGATACAACAGCAACGAACTATTATGTAAAATATAAGGATTACATTAAAAATGTTGCATCCAGTGAAATCTATGCAACATGGCCGGAAAATACGATTCGGGCAAATGTGTTGGCGATTATGTCATTTACGCTGAACCGTGTTTATACAGAATGGTATCGAAACAAGGGTTATGATTTTACGATTACTTCCTCGACGGCATTCGACCATAAATGGATACCGGAGCGCAATTATTTTGATACGATTTCTGCTGTGGTGGATGAGGTGTTTGCGAATTACCTGTCCAGACCGAATGTGAGACAGCCGATACTGACACAGTACTGCGATGGACGCCGGGTGCAGTGCCCAAACTGGATGACACAGTGGGGAAGCATGAGCCTCGGCGAACAGGGTTACAGCCCAATTGAGATTCTTCGGTATTATTATGGAGATGATATGTATATCAATACCGCACAGGAGATTTCCGGAATTCCGTCTTCGTGGCCGGGATATACATTAGAAATCGGTGCAAGCGGAGAGAAAGTCCGGCAGATGCAGGAACAGCTCAATGTTATTGCAGGGGCATATCCTGCGATACCGATGATTGCGGTGGATGGTATTTACGGACCTGCAACCGCAGAAGCGGTTCGTGTATTTCAGTCCGTATTCGGGCTGCCGCAGACCGGAACTGTCGATTACACAACATGGTTCAAGATATCGGAAATATTTGTCGGGGTTTCCAGAATTGCAGAACTGACCTAAATCATTAGTTCCGGGCAGCGTCTGAAATACACCTGACGCTCTTCCTCATCCATTTTGACAAAATCAGTAAATGAAATCTTCATCTCGTGCATCGTTGCTTCGCAGCAGACTGCGTGAGCTTTGTTGTTCGTATAAAAATATCTTTTGCATTTTAAGCAGTAGTATACATGCATCATTGTGACTGACTCCTTCCGTTCGCATGTTTCTATGTCAAAGTATAGCACAAAATGGAAAAATGGGAAACTTATGCATTGTATTTTTTATAATCAAAAAAACAAATGTAAAAAACTATAATAAAGCGGTTGAATTATGGAATCTCAAGTTTTGAAGTAAAAACGGCGTAACCCTTGTAAATAAAGGGCTGCGCC
>X357_Northern_Tamandua__coassemble_348_pt1 | contig 57819 bp, 46 predicted proteins | sample X357_Northern_Tamandua__metabat2_low_PE_004 | metagenome-assembled genome bin X357_Northern_Tamandua | reverse complement strand
AAAGTTGGCGATTATAAAGTGTCGTTAGTGGCGACCAGAGTGTGTCGCTCGACACTTGGGAAGGAAGCATTCAAAAAGCTTTTCCCGGTAATTCTCACTGATGGTGGTTCAGAATTCTCCGCCCGTGAAGAGATGGAAGAATTCTGTGACCGAAGCAAAAGCACAACCATTTTTTACTGCGATCCGTACTGCTTCTGGCACAGGCAGATTTCACTGCACCAGAATTTAGTCTTACACACAAGGCATGTGGAATTTAGTCTCGCACACTATTTTCAGATGCCCGTTTAGTATGCGTAAAAACATCAAAACGGAGTGCTTATGGGTTCATTATAAGGCTAATATATGATCTAGTGTTTTCCAGTCCTTAACTACACCTTAATGGCACATCTTATGACGCATAAAGGGGCAAAAAAGCACGAAATTCCTTTCTGGTCCCGGCAAATTCTCATGGCATCCCGGAGAATAAATTATATGGTCAGAAATCAGTCCTCCTTCTTTTTTCATCGGGGTCATACTCATATTCAAAGCTGGCATGGTCTGAATGCAGATGAAATACCGTTTTTTTCCCTCTATAAAATACGAATTCTGCAGGACACGCGGCAGATTCCACAATTGTCCTTGTCATCCTGCCGTTCTGTGGTGCGCTTAAATGCCGGCCATCCTTCTCATGTATGCGGATATCCAGACGGTACCTGCCCTGCTGTAAAACAATTTTCTTTTCCGTGCAACATAGAACCCGCACACCGAGATAGGTGGCAAGCCGGTATTCTCTCCCCTCATAGTGAATGATGCAGATACATCCCCGGAATTTTAGATTGCACACGGGAATCACTGCGACAGCCGCCACCACGGAACATTTTTTTTGAAAACTATTGGATTGTACCCATGTATAAGAAGAGGGGAAGGACCTTCCGCTATCCTTTTCAATGTACCCCCTTCCTCCTGTAAAATCAATGATTTCCCCGTTTAATGTAACACTTCCATCCAGTTGGTGGCTCATGCTGACAATGCCGTGCCTGCACTCCATGGGAAAGAACCGAAACGGTCCCATAACGTCATAGCGGATGGGGGATAATCCCTGATAACGGATTTTCCCTGTCAGGGACAGTTCCGGTGTGTTGATATCCAGTACAATCCCTCTCTCCGAAAAATAGTTTCCTTTTGTAAAAGGAAGTCTCCATGAAAATTTTTCCGTAATAACCTGAATAAACTTTTCCTCATTGGATTTGCCTACAATCAGGCAAAGAGTATGCTCCCCCTTCTGGTGCTTATAATAGTACCCATTAAAAAAATCTTTCACATCATGTACCTCGCTCTGTTTCTTTTCCATGCACTGTGGCCGCAGCGCAAAAACATGGACTCATAAGAACCGTTTAACCCCGAAAATAATAAAGTTTCTGAATCCTCTATAGTCTGCCCCAAACCAGTCCCTTACATACCAGCTATCTGTTTTAACCGTTCTGTTTAAAAGTCAGGACTCCACGTCCTTCGCAAAAGCAAACATCCCCTACTTAGTGCCTTGCGCACTTGAAGTAGGGGAATACTTGTTCTATGGTCAAATAAGAGCAGAGCGGCCGACAGCATATCTACCTTGTGCAATAGTTTTTTCTCCCGCCCTTTCACCGGAAAACTCACGGAATCCAGTCTTCTACTTTCTGCACAATCGTATCCAATTGTTCAAAATGGAGATAGTGACTGCCTTCCAGTTTCAAAACCTCTCCTGTTCCATCATCTGCTATCACATCTTTATGTAATTTCTCCCATGCCGGCATTAACTCGCAATTATCGCCGGAAACAAATTCCAGCACCGGAATTTCCGCAGGAAATTTCATCTCCCGGACTGCGACCAGATTCCGCTCTGTCTGATTCATTTCATCCATTACCGTTCTATTCTGAGCAGCATCTATCGTCAACATCCGAAATACCTCCAGTTCCTCTCCGGTATATGTAAAACTTGAATCTGCATAGATTACTTTTCTCGGATTGCTAAGTGAAATCAACCTGTTCAGACCGATAACATTCATTGATTTACTGAAATACGCTGACAGTTTATTCAGCGTAACTATGGAAACCGGCAATGGATCCTCGTCTGTCATGTGCGGAACGGACGGATCAATCCCTATAAATCCTTTGACCTCATCCGGATACTCATTTGCCCAATACAGTTCATATATACCGGCGACAGAATGCCCCATCAGATAATATTCCTTACATCCGAGTTTCTGCATACACTCATGCAATTCCTGAACAATGTTTTCTATCGACCGCTCCTTATCCGTCCCATCAGATAATCCATAGCCGAATGGTTCTACCGTAATAACACGGTAATTTTTAGCAAGTGCTGTTGCGAGCGGCTTGAACTCCAGAACAGGTGATGGTGAGCCCCATCCCGGCAAAAGTACAATCGTCGGCTCATCTTCCTGTCCTGCGATATCCACTACCATTTTTTTCCCGTCAACATCCACCTGGATTCCATACGCACCTTTTAATTCGGATTTCTCCATTGTTCTACATACTGCGTTCCATATAATCCCTGCCATAAGTATAAACAATATAATAATCAAAATTCGTTTTACTATCTTACCGATTTTCTTTCTCACTATTTCCTCCCGCCTTTCCTTCTACTATTATTGAATCAAAAAATGCCTTTATAATCCTCCTTTCCTCTGAATGATACGGTAACAGCATTTAGGAGAATTTTCCTATTACTAACCCGGTTATAAAAATTATATTGCGTAATTTTTTAAATTTCAATAGCGAGATACTTGTCTATGCCAGACTGTAGTCATCCGCATATCAATCGGGCAGAAAGTCTGAATGGACGCAAAAACAGTATTCCATTTTAAACTGCCATACGGTAGAAGACTTGAATAGCACATATTTTTCTCCCTGCATATAATAAATAAAATTGTATTTTGTCAGGAGTTTCTCAATGAAATATCCGCAATACGATTACGCGGTCATCGGCGGGGATATGCGTCAGGTATATCTGGCTGAAGAACTGGCACATCATCAGAATAGCGTCACTTATTATGCCCTTATGACTGAACCGGATGAACGCAGATGTTCTGATGCCTCTTGTGTTGTCCCGGCCTTATCTCCCGAAGAAGCCGTATGTTCCTCACACTGTGTCGTTTGTCCGATTCCTCTTAGCAAAAATGGCATCCACCTGAATCAAACGGTACTGGATAGGGAGCTTTCCCTGTCCTCTCTGCTCGATATCTTAACTCCAGGACAGTCCTTCTTCGCGGGCTGTATTTCTGAGAATCTAAAGAATACTGCACAGGGTAATGGTGTCTCTGTATATGATTTCATGGAAGACGAAACACTTTCCATCTATAATACGATTGGCACCGCAGAAGGTGCCGTATGCGAGGCAATCCAAAGAAGTCCCCGGAATCTTCACCACAGCCAGTGTGCAGTTCTTGGATATGGAAAATGCGGGACCACGCTTGTTCATTATCTGAAGGGCATGTTCTGTTATGTGTATGCCTGCTCAGACCAGCCCAGAGAACGCGCCCTCGCCGGCACGGTTGCTGACAGGACGGGAAGTCTGGAAGAATTTACAGCATATGTCGGAGAATTTGATTTTATATTCAATACCATCCCTGCGAAGGTGCTGACTGCTGAAACTCTGAATCACCTGAAACCATCTGTAACCATCATTGACATTGCCTCCTCACCCGGCGGTGTAGATTACACAGCGGCCCGGCGTCTGGGACTAAACGCTGCATTATGTCCGGGACTCCCCGGAAAATATGCCCCCTCTTCTTCTGCAAAAGCCGTCAAAAAAGCTATAGAGGCTGTTCTGTCCCAAAGCAAAACCAGTGTGATGAAAAAGGTCTAAGCGGAAACGAATCTCCAAAACAAATCTGGAAGGAATGATTGAAATGTCTTTAAAAGGAAAAGCCATCGGGGTTGCCTTTACCGGCTCCTTTTGCACCTATGACAAAGCATTTACAGAACTTCAGAAACTGGTGGATGAAGGAGCCCTCGTACAGACGATTTTTTCCGACGCAGCAGGAAGCATTGACAGCCGTTTTGGAAGGGCAGAATCCTTCATTGAGAAGGCCGGGGAAATCACAGGTGTAAAACCAATGCTGACTATATCACAGGCTGAACCGATTGGTCCCGGAAGCCTGCTGGACATTCTGGTTCTTTTTCCCTGCACCGGAAATAGTCTGGCAAAACTCGCTAACGGGATTACTGATACTCCCACACTGATGGCTGCCAAAGCCCATCTGCGGAACAATAAGCCTCTTGTGATTTCCGTTTCCACAAACGATGCCCTTGGAATGAATATGAAAAATATCGGTCTTCTGATGAATGCCAAAAATATATATTTCGTCCCATTTGGTCAGGATAACCCGAACAAGAAACCGAACTCCATGATTGCGCACACAGAGCTTCTGATTCCATCTATTGAAGCAGCTCTAGAAGGACGGCAGTATCAGCCCGTCATCCAGTAAATATTTTCCCGGGGAGCAACCAGTCAATACCCAAAGGGCACCCCGTAACTCATGCCCTGCGGGCGGATTGCAGCAAAGCTGCAATATAAAGTATACCCAAAGGGCATCCCATAACTCATGCCCTGCGGGCGGATTGCAGCAAAGCTGCAATATAAAGTATACCCAAAGGGCATCCCATAACTCATGCCCTGCGGGCGGATTGCAGCAAAGCTGCAATATAAAGTATACCCAAAGGGCATCCCATAACTCATGCCCTGCGGGTGGATTGCAGCAAAGCTGCAATATAAAGTATGAATAAGGAGCGAAAAAAATGTGCGGAATTGCTGGATTTTTTAATCCCTGCGCGGATTACAAGAAGGAAGAGCCGAGATGGCTGGACATCCTGAACGGGATGAACCATGCACAGAAGCGGCGTGGACCTGACGATGAAGGTACTTATCTAACTTCCATCTGCGCCCTTGCGCATGTCCGTCTGGAAATCATCGACCTGATTACCGGACACCAGCCCATTGTCAGAGAACGGCAGGGAAGGGAATGCGCCATTGTGTTCAACGGTGAGATTTACAATATGGAGGAATTAAAAGCAGAACTCTTACTGGAAGGCGCAACGTTTAAAACGACAAGTGATACGGAAGTTATCCTGGAAGGCTACATGTTACATGGAAAGGATTATATCAAACGGCTAAACGGGATATTTGCGATTGCCCTGTGGGACTCCGCCTCTGAAAAGCTTTTTCTGTTCCGGGACCGGCTCGGCATCAAACCCCTGTTCTATACCATAACCGGCGGGACTGTGGTATTTTCTTCCGAGATAAAAGGATTGTTTGCTTATCCGGGGATGCAGCCTGTTCTCGACAGAGACGGAATGTGTGAGGTGTTTGCCCTCGGACCGGCAAAATCATATGGAAAAGGCGTCTTTAAAGATGTCTTTGAGGTACTTCCCGGGCAATCCATTACTCTCGGCAGGACTTCCTGTACGAAAGAATTTTACTGGAAATTAAAAAGCCGCCCGCATAAGGATTCTTTTGAAAAAACAATAGAAAAGACTGCATGGTTGGTAGAGGACGCCGTAAAGAAGCAGATGCTCTCTGATATTCCTATCTGCACCTTCCTTTCCGGAGGTGTAGACAGCAGCCTTGTAACCGCAATCTGTGCAAAGGAGCTGAAAAAGCAGGGAAAAGTACTGAATACATTTTCCTTTGATTTTGTGGATAACAATAATTACTTCAAATCCAACACTTTCCAGCCGAGCCAGGACCGTCCCTTTGTGGAACAGATGACCGCCTTCGCGGGTACAAACCACCGGTTTCTTGAATGCAGTAATCAGGAGCAATTAGACTGCCTGTTTAAAGCAGTGGATGCCAGAGACCTGCCCTGTATGGCAGACGTGGAGTCTTCCATGCTGTATTTCTGTTCAAAGGTAACGGACTATAACAAGGTGACCCTAACCGGTGAGTGCGCCGATGAAATCTTCGGCGGATATCCTTGGTTTCACAGCAAAGAAGCCTTCCGGACTGATGCCTTTCCCTGGTCTATGAGTATGGAACCGCGTCAGACCCTTTTGGATGACAATGTCATCCGGGAATTGCACATGGAAGAATATGCCCGCGCCGCTTATGAGAAAACGATTCAGGAAACGCCTGTCCTTGCCGGGGATACACCGGAAGAAAAAAGGCGTAGGGAAATCGCTTACCTGAACCTGCGCTGGTTTATGGTGACACTGCTTGACAGAATGGACCGGACCAGTATGTATAATGGTCTGGAAGCAAGAGTTCCGCTCGCAGATTATCGGATTGTGGAATATATTTTTAACGTTCCATGGCAGATGAAATGCCCGGACGGAATCGTAAAGGGGCTGCTGCGGTACGCCGGTGAAGGACTGCTGCCAAAAGAGATTCTGTGGAGGAAAAAGAGCCCTTATCCGAAAACCTATGATCCGGCATATGAAAAACTGGTCGGAAACCGGCTTAAAGAAATACTTGATGACGCCAACGCCCCCATCCGTCCACTTCTGGATATAAAAAAAGTGGATGCTTTTCTGAACAGTCCCTGCAACTATGGTAAACCATGGTACGGACAGTTGATGGCAGGACCGCAGATGCTGGCTTATATGCTACAGGTAAACTACTGGTTGGAGAAATACCATGTCCGTATTGTATAGGCAGTGCAGTGGTCTACCGGAGGACTACCGACTTTAGATTGTATTGGCAGTGCAGTGGTCTACCGGAGGACTACCGACTTTAGATTGTATTGGCAGTACGGCGGTCTACCGGAGGACTACCGACTTTAGATTGTATTGGCAGTACGGCGGTTCACCGGAAAAATACCAGATTTGTATTGCATAGGCAATACAAAGTTTCCCTGAAAAAATAAAAGTACAGACCGGACTCCAAATGTCTGTTCTGTACTTTTATTTTTCCCCTCAGTGTACAGGGGAGTACCTTTCCTATTTTGGCTCTTCTCTCAATCCGAGAATTCCTTCCACCAGTATCCTCACATCATCAAAGATATAATCGAATGCTCCCGCCTGACACATATTGATTACAACCATCCCGATTGGTACAGATAGAATCATCCCCAATACACTGCCGATTCTATATCCAATGTACAGCAGCAGCAATGTAACCAACGGGTTCATTCCCATGCTGTCGGCAACCAGCTTTGGCTGTAACAGTTGTCTGGATATCTGTGTGACGATATAGATTACAACCAGCAGGATTGCCATTTCATAATTTCCCATAAAAAACTTGTACAATGCCCACGGAATCATCGCTGTTCCGGTTCCGAAAAACGGCAGGAAATCCAAAAATGCAATTAAAAACGCGACAAGGACAAAATAATTAACTCCGAGCATTGCGAATCCAATTGCAAGGATTAAAAATACAATCCCCATAATTTTAAACTGTGCCTTAAAATATCCGCCTACCGCATAGCGGAGATTGTCCATAACGAGCGTCATACGTTTTTCCACCGACGGCGGAGCCACACGGTGCATCCAATTCAACACTTCCTCTCTCTGTACGGTAAAGAAATAGGCAGATAAAAGCGCTACAACCAATGAAATCAGATAGGATGGCAGTCTTTTTGCAAAATTTCCGGCCGCAGCTACCGTCGGCTCACTGACCTTTGTCACAAGCTCGCCCATATAATTATCCAGATTTGCAACCATTGTATTCCACCCATTCTGGATTCCCTGCGGCAATCTGACAAACACACCGGACAACGTGCCTCCTATCTGGCGCAGTCCGCTTTCCAACTGACTGTATAATTCCGGAATATGTTCAATTAAATCCCCGGCTTCCATTACAATCCTGCTGACAGCAAAGTAACTGATCAGCACAATCAAGGCGATAACAAGGACAACAATCAATGCTGAACCAAGTTTTTTCACGATGTTAAATTTTTTTTCAAGCCAGTTTACAACCGGAGCCGCAACCGCTGAAATACACCATCCGATGACGAACGGCATAAGAAAAAGCAATATTTTCCATCCAATCAATATAAAGGCGGCTGTCGCAAGTATACTGAACAGCAGGCTTACGGCAACCTGCCAGTATGGCCGCTTGTTTTCCATATCATCATGCACCTCGATTTCTGCCACTCTTATTCTGTTTCCTCAGTATGGTTCAAATATTCTGTCTCAACAAGTTCCCATATTTCATCCCGTCCCTGTTTTGTGACAGAAGAAAATGGAATAATCTTTGTTCCGGGCACCAGATTCAGACCCGTCTTTACCATCTTCACATGTTTCTGGATCTGACTCCTTTTCAGTTTATCCAGCTTTGTCGCAATGATAATCGGCTCGAATCCCTGATTGATAATCCAGTCGTACATCATTTTATCGTTTGCGGAAGGCTCATGCCGGATATCAATCAAAAGAAAAACAGCACGCAGTTGGCTGGAGCCATGAAGATACCGTTCAATCAGCTTGCCCCATTGTGCTTTTTCCTGTTCGGACACTTTTGCATATCCATATCCGGGCAAATCTACCAGATACAATTCTTCATTGATATTATAAAAATTGATGGTCTGTGTCTTTCCCGGTGTTGCGGAAATCCTTGCATAAGATTTGCGGTTCATCAGCGCATTAATCAGAGATGATTTTCCAACGTTGGATTTTCCGGCAAAAGCAATCTCCGGAAGTTCATTATCCGGAAGCTTGCTTGTAATTCCGCAAACCGTTTCCAAATTTATATTCTTAATTACCATATGTTCTTCTGTTCTCCTTCTCATTCACAAAAACCCGTGCAAGCCTCTCATCCCGGATACTGACATGCCCACTCACTCTACTGAACATATCTCCTCTATCATTTATCAGGAGACGAATGCATGTTCCAATACTTCTTCCATCGACTCTACAGTGAGTATCTCCAGCCCTTTTGTAATCTCTGTTGCCAGCTCTTCTACGTCTGCTTTGTTTTCTTTCGGTACAAGCACTGTTTTGATTCCGGCATTTTTCGCTGCCAGCAATTTTTCTTTTAACCCGCCAATCGGCAATACACGCCCACGCAGGGTAATTTCACCGGTCATCGCAATATCTGCCCGTACTTTTTTCTCTGTAACCGCAGACAGAATTGCAGTTGCCATTGTAATTCCGGCAGACGGACCGTCCTTCGGAACTGCTCCTTCCGGAATATGTACGTGAATGTCGTGTTTCTCAAAGAAATCTTCTGCAATCCGGTAGCGGCGGCTGACGGAGCGGATATAACTGATTCCTGTTCCGGCGGACTCTTTCATTACGTCACCAAGCTGGCCTGTCAGCATAATTTCGCCTTTCCCCGGCATAACATTTACTTCAATCTGAAGTGTATCACCGCCCACGCTCGTCCATGCCAACCCACGGACAATACCGACTTCATCCGCGGCATTAGCCATCTGATAGGTATATTTCTCTTTTCCGAGATATTTGTGCAGATTCTTCTCTGTTATTGTAACCTTTTTCCGGTCTGTTGTCAGTATTTCTTTGGCAACCTTCCGGCAAATATTCCCGATTTCACGCTCCAGTTGCCTTACGCCAGCCTCCTTCGTGTAATTTCCGGCAATCTTCCAGATTGCCTGCTTACTGAATGTCAGCATTTCCGAAGTTAATCCATGTTTCTCCAACTGTTTCGGAATGAGATGCTCTATCGCAATATGAAGCTTTTCATTTTCCGTGTAACTGCTCACTTCAATAATTTCCATACGGTCCAGCAATGGACGTGGTATCGTCTGCAGCGAATTAGCGGTTGTCACAAACATTACTTCGGACAGGTCCAAAGGAACTTCCAGATAATGGTCGCGGAACTTTGCATTCTGCTCACTGTCCAGCACCTCAAGCAATGCAGAAAATGTATCGCCTTTATAGTCTGTGCTGACTTTATCGATTTCATCCAACAGCATAACGGGATTTTTCACACCTGCCGCACGGATGCCATTTGCGATTCTTCCCGGCATCGCCCCTACATAGGTTTTGCGATGTCCGCGAATTTCCGCCTCATCCCGCACACCGCCGAGTGAAATACGCACAAATGGTTTTTTCATTGCTTTCGCCAGCGATTTCGCGATAGAAGTCTTACCGGTTCCCGGAGGTCCAACCAGACACAGAATCGGACTGTCGCCTTTTTTCGTAAGCGAACGCACCGCCAGAAACTCCAATACACGCTCTTTCACCTGCTCCAACCCATAGTGTTCTTCCTCCAGCACTTTCTTTGCATATTCCATATCATTGCTGTCTTTCGCAGCCTTATTCCAGGGCATTTCCAGCAATGTTTCTATATAAGTGCGGATAACACCGCTTTCTGCCGGAGAATTCATGGAACTTTTAAAACGGTTGATTTCCTTTTGCAGCTTCTCCTTTACAAATTTTGGCGCCCTCAGTTTTTTTGTCTCTGCCTCAAACTCCTCGGCATCCGACACCGTCGTATCTTCTCCGAGTTCCTCACGAATCAGCTTTAGTTGTTCACGTAAAATATATTCTCTCTGGTGTTTGTCTACACGCTCTTTTACTTTGGTCTGGATTTCTTCTTTAATGTCAATAATCTGGACTTCGTTTACCAGTTTAAATGCCAACGTCTCATATCGTTTCCAGAAATCTGTCTGGTTTAATATTTCCTGCAAATCCTGATAGTAAAGCGGGATATTTGCGGCAATCTCATCCACCAGTTTTTTCAAACCTTTTGTTTCCAGAATCTGGGCAACGGATTCTTTGGACATCTTTCCGTTTTTCGCGGCATATTCTACGAACATATCTTTCAGTCCACGCTCCATCGCCTGTCCATTCAAATCATTCGGAACCGCAATTTCCACATCGTCAGCCACTTCAACCTCAGCCCGCAGATACGGTTCTTCGTGCTCTATATTTCTCAGGATTCCCCGCGACTCTCCGGCAACCAGTACCCGAAGTATATGTTTCGGCAGCTTAATAATCTGTTTGACGGTTCCTATGGTTCCTACTTCATAGACGTCTTCCTGTCCCGGCTTTTCTGTTTCGATATTGCGCTGTGTCACGAGAAATATTTTCTGTTCCTCTATCATCGCCTCCTGCACAGCCGCAATTGACGTTCCTCTGCTAACGTCAAAATGAACGACCATTTCCGGCATGATGGTCAATCCACGCAGTGCAACCATCGGTAAACTTTTTCTTTCATTTGCCATGCTGTTTCTCTCCTTTGTAGAACAAAGAGCCTGATTTTCAGACTCCTGCGCCGAAGCGCGGTCACGCAAGTGACCATTTTCCAGATGCGCATAGTGCGCACCGCATCCCCCGCAGGGTTTTTATCATATAGAACTATCCTATATGATAATGAAAGTAGGCGGATACATGGAATCACCATAGTACCCGCCCTCGTTAAACTCTTACCAGAATCTGTTTCTTCTGAAAAGATATTATGCACTCTCTGATGTCAGGAAGGTCTGGCGTTCTTCACCATCTCGTTCATATAGAGGTTTTCCAGTTCCTTTTACAACATCTTTTGTAATCCTGCACTCTTTAATTGTCTCATCTGATGGCACACAGAACATCGTGTCCATCATAATGCCCTCCATAATTGCTCTCAGACCTCTGGCTCCGGTCTTTCTGGCGAGCGATGTTTCCGCGATTGCAGTCAGTGCCTCTCTGTCAAATACCAGTTTCACACCGTCCAGCTCTAGCAGTTTCTGGTACTGTTTTACGATTGCACTCTTTGGCTCTGTCAGAATCCGCACCAGTGCCTTCTTATCCAGCATATCCAGTGATACCGTAACCGGAAGCCTTCCTACCAGCTCCGGAATCAGCCCGAACTTTACCAAATCCTGAGGAAGTGTCTGTTTCAGCAGAACATCCACATCATATTCATGCTGCAGTGCAATCTCAGCATTAAATCCGATTGACTTCTTATCAAGACGAGTCTCGATAATCTTCTCGATTCCCTCAAATGCTCCGCCGCAGATAAACAGAATGTTCGTTGTATCAATCTGAATCAGCTCCTGATGCGGATGTTTTCTCCCGCCCTGCGGCGGAACCGATGCAACAGTTCCCTCGATAATTTTCAAAAGCGCCTGCTGGACACCTTCACCTGATACATCCCGGGTAATGGATGGATTCTCAGATTTTCTTGTAATCTTATCAATCTCATCGATATAAATGATTCCGTGCTCGGCACGTTCAATATCTCCGTCTGCTGCCTGAATCACTTTCAGAAGAATGTTCTCCACATCCTCTCCGACATATCCGGCCTCTGTCAATGCAGTAGCATCTGCAATTGCAAACGGTACATTTAAAATCTTCGCAAGGGTTTGTGCAAGAAGTGTCTTCCCACATCCGGTCGGTCCCAACATCAGAATATTGCTCTTCTGGAGCTCTACTCCCAAATCCTGTCCTGCCATAATCCGTTTATAATGATTATAAACGGATACCGACAATACTTTTTTCGCTTCATCCTGTCCGATTACATAATCATCCAGAAATGCCTTAATCTCTTCCGGGGTCAGAAGATTGATATCTGCAAATTTTTCTCTCTCTTCGTATTCAAATTCTTCCTCGATAATCTCGGAACAAACATCGACACATTCATCACAGATATAAGCTCCGTTCGGCCCGGCAATCAGCTTGCGAACCTGATTCTGTGTCTTATTACAGAAAGAACATCTGACTGTATCATCAACATTTTTTCCTGCCATAATACTCTCACCTCATATTGCCTTCTAATGACTGGCAATTACTTCATCAATTAATCCATACTCTTTTGCTTCCTGTGCAGACATGAAGTTATCCCTGTCTGTATCCACCTGAATTACCTCAAGAGGTTTTCCTGTGTTGGCTGCCAGAATCTCATTGAGTTTCTGACGTGTGCGCAGAATATGTTCAGCGGCAATCTGAATCTCCGTTGCCTGTCCCTGTGCCCCGCCCGATGGCTGGTGAATCATAATCTCTGCATTCGGAAGTGCAAAACGTTTACCTTTTGCGCCGCCGGAAAGCAGGAATGAACCCATGCTTGCGGCCATACCGATGCATACGGTGGACACATCGCACTTAATGTACTGCATCGTGTCATAAATTGCCATGCCGGCTGTGACAGAACCTCCCGGACTGTTAATATAAAGCTGGATATCCTTGTTCGGATCATCTGCCTCCAGAAAAAGTAACTGTGCCACAACAATATTTGCGGACACATCGGTTACCTCTTCTCCCAAAAAAATAATTCTGTCTTTTAATAATCTGGAATAGATGTCGTAGGAGCGTTCTCCACGGCTTGTCTGTTCAACGACGTATGGTACTAAACTCATAAGAATATCTGCTCCCTTCTAATTTGTTTGAATGATAGATATTAGGCTTCAACAGCAGCGTCAGTAATCAATGTTACAGCTTCCTGAACTGCGATATCCTCTTTCATCTGAGCTGCCTCATTCTCACCCATGTACTCTTTGAGCTTATCGAATTCCATCTTGTAAGCATCTGCCATCTTCTGAATCTCTTCGTCCAGCCGCTCGTCAGATACTTCGATGTTCTCAGCTTTTACAATTGCCTCAAGCACAAGTCTTGTCTTAATTCTCTTCACTGCCTGCGGCTGGAACTCTTCCATAATCTTCTCCTGTGTCAGTCCTGTAAACTGGAAGTACTGCTCTACAGTCAGTCCCTGCTGTTGGATACGGCGCGCGAAATCATCTGTCATCTGTCTTACCTGAAGGTCAATCATTGCCTGCGGAATATCCATCCCGGCATTCTCAATTGCCTGATCTACTACCTGATTCTCTTTCTTTTCTTTTCCTTCCGCTTCTTTTCTGTCCTTGATTTTCTGTTTTACTTCTGCTCTGTAAGCTTCCATTGTCTCACACTCAGACACTTCTGATGCAAACTCATCATCAGCCTCCGGCAGCTCTTTTGCTTTGATTGTATGAACTGTGCATTTGAATACAGCAGCTTTTCCAGCCAGCTCTTTTGCCTGATAATCTTCAGGGAATGTAACATTCACTTCTACCTCTTTGTCAATCTCTGCTCCGATTAACTGCTCCTCAAATCCAGGGATGAAAGAACCTGAACCGATAGTCAGCGGGTAATCTGTACCCTTTCCGCCTTCGAAAGCAACTCCGTCAACAAATCCCTCGAAGTCCAGAGTCACCATATCTTTGTCCTCTACCGCACGGTCTGTTACTTCGATTGTTCTTGCGTTGCGTTCACGCTCTTTATCAATTTCCTCGTCAACTTCTTTCTGTGTGACTCTTGTAGAATATTTGTCAACTTTCAGTCCTTTATACTCACCCAGAGTTACTTCCGGTTTCACAGCCACTTCTGCTGTGAAGATGAACTCTTTTCCTTTCTCAAGCCGAACAATGTCGATTGTCGGCTGAGAAACGATATCCAGTCCGCTCTCATCATATGCTTTACCATATGCTTCTGAAATCATGTGGTTTGCTGCCTCATCGTAAAAAATCTCCGGTCCATACATTTTTTCAATCATCTGACGCGGAACTTTGCCCTTACGGAATCCCGGGATACTGATTTTTCCACGTTCTTTTAAATATGCAGCCTGCAGAGCCTTCTCTACTTCCTCTGCTGCAACTTCGATAGTAAGTTTTGCCATGTTATGTTCTAACTTTTCTACCTGTAAACTCATTTTTACATCCTCCTTGATTTGTATCTTTTCAACATCTGACTGATGCTGATTTGCATCCATTAAAAATATGCATTCGCAGTCATTGAGACAGTATATCACAAAAGTGCCTGAATTACCAGCATTTTTTGACGTCATCTGTAAAATTTGTCCGTAAAATTTGTCACCTGTAAAATTATAAAATCTGCCTGCCACTATAGACTCTGTAAAATTAAAACAAAATTGACATTCTGACTTCCTCTGCCTTTTCTTTCCCACACAGCCGTTCTGTCAATTTGAGTGCAAATGGAATGGCGGTTCCCATTCCCCGGCTTGTCGTGACAGGTCCATCCACCGAAACGGGTTCCAATACTACATTCCCCGCATTTAATTTTTCCTCAAACGACGGATAACAGCAGGCAGTACGTCCCCGGAGAATACCAAGTCCTCCCAGTACGCTCGGCGCCGCACAGATTGCGGCTATCTGCTTCCCTTCTTTATTATATGACAGCAGAAGTTCTTTGAGCCCTTCGTGATTCTGCAGATTTAATGTCCCCGGCATTCCTCCCGGCAGTACAAGCATATCACAGTCCGCAAAATTCATTTCTGAAAACAGCACATCCGCCTTTACCTCAATTCCATGCGCGCCCCGAATGGCTGTTGTCTCCATAACAGATACCATCGCGACACGGACTCCTGCCCTGCGCAGGATATCCACAACCGTAAGACCTTCTATCTCTTCAAATCCTTCCGCCAAAAATACACATACTTTTTTCATTGTCCGCACCTCCTATACTGCATTTATTGTAATATAGCTCCTATAAAATAACAAGAACCGGATTTCAGATTGCAAAATAACCCGGAAATGTATATGATGACTATAGCCAAAGGCCCCGCTTCAAGCTAAACAAATCTGGAGGTAATCATACTATGGAAATCGAACGTAAATATCTGATTCAGGCAGAGCAGATTCCGTTTCATCCGGAAGACTACCCATGCCGCCTTATTGAACAGGCATATCTCTGTACAGAACCTGTTGTCCGCATCCGCAAAGATAACGACGATTATATTCTGACCTACAAATCGGCAGGACTTATGGTCCGGGAAGAATACAATCTGCCCCTCACCAAAGAAGCTTATGCCCATTTGCGGGAAAAGGCAGACGGACGCATCATAACAAAACGCCGTTACATCATTCCGCTCCATGAATTCATACGGGAAGCCCCCTATTCTTCGCTGTCTGTTGAACTGGATGTATTTTCCGGGGATTTAAACGGACTGCTCCTTGCCGAAGTAGAATTCCCGGACGAACGCTCCGCCGAAAATTTTACCGCTCCGTCATGGTTCGGAGAAGATGTCACCTTCTCATCAAAGTACCATAACAGTACACTGAGCAAGTTCTAACGGTTTTGTAAATATTTGTTGTCTTTTTATGTTTTTGCCCTATTTCGTTGCGTATAATTTTTTTCAAAAGGGAAATTGCTATAATAGATAAAGTTTATTGTATTTTCATTTTCCTGATAAGGAGGCGGCGAAGTGGCAAACCTACAACTTGCAAACAATTTGCGCAAATACCGGCAAGCCCGTGGATTCACACAGGACAAGCTCAGCAAGCGTCTGAACATTTCCCGTCAGGCGTACTCGAACTATGAGAGAGCTGACCGTGATCCGGACATCTGTATGCTAATCAAACTTTGTGAAATCTATCAGCTTACTCTGGAGCAGCTTATCATCCAGCCGTACAATCCAGACTATGTCATTCACGAAAACTCTTCCTATACATTAGCTTCTGATGAAAAATCCAAGGATACGCTTTATATTACAAAAGAAGAAATGGAACTTCTCATGCAGTTTCGGAGTTCAGATAAGCCGACACAAGACGTGATTAAGAAACTGCTTGATATCAGATAACCATGATATCCGAGCCATTTTTATTACAAAAGGGGAATGTGACCATCACTCCAGCCATGACGGTCACATTCCCCTTTCTTTTTTTCAGTCGCCCAGTCCAAAACGGTCGTGTACTGCTACCATTGCACGATCTACATCATTTTCATCAATCAGAACGGTAATCCGCACTTCTGATGTGGAAATCATGTTGATATTGACTCCGGCATTGAACAGTGCCTCGAACATCTTTGCCGCAACACCCGGATTGCTCATCATCCCGGCGCCGACAATCGACAGTTTTGCCACGTTATCTTTATGCTTGATATCCTGAATCGTCAGTGCTTCCTTGTTTTCATCCAGAATACGTAATGCCTCATCCAAGTCATCCTGCGCAACTGTGAATGAAATATCTTTTGTACCTTCTCTGCCGACAGACTGCAGGATAATATCGACATTGATGCCTTTTTTTGCAAGTGTATTAAATATTTTAAATGCGACTCCCGGCTTATCATCCACACCGATAACAGACACACGAGATGTATTTTTGTCCGATGCCACACCGCTGATAATCATTTTTTCCATTTTCTTAACCTCCTTGACAACAGTACCCTCTTCCCGATTCAGACTGGAACGCACAACAAGCTGTACACCATATTTTTTTGCCATCTCAACCGAACGGTTGTGCAGCACCTTTGCCCCAAGTGACGCCAACTCCAGCATTTCATCATAACTGATAACGTCCAGTTTCTTTGCATTCGGCACAATACGCGGGTCCGCCGTATATACGCCCTCGACATCCGTGTAAATCTCGCAGGCGTCGGCATGCATTGCAGCCGCGATTGCAACCGCAGTTGTATCAGAACCGCCGCGTCCGAGCGTTGCATAATCTTCGTATTTATTCACACCCTGAAATCCGGTTACAACCACAATCTTGCGGTATTGCAGCTCATGCTGAATACGCTCTGTATCAACGCGTTTAAATCTGGCATTTCCATAAACCGATGTACAATGCATCCCAACCTGATATGCATTTAAAGATACTGCCGGCACGCCAAGCGAAGAGATTGCCATTGCCATCAGGGAAACGGATACCTGCTCACCTGTGGTCATCAGCATATCCAGTTCCCTCTTGGAAGCATTCGGATTAATCTCCTTCGCTTTCCACAACAGCTCATCCGTTGTATCTCCCATCGCCGAAAGTACAACGATGACATCATTTCCTTTTTTGTATTCTTCAATACACTGTTCTGCCACATTGAAAATGCGTTCCCTGTCTGCGACAGAACTTCCCCCAAACTTCTTTACTATAAGCATAATGCCCTCTCTACTTTAATTTATTTTTTCTCCATCAAATGGTCGATGAGTGTATATCCCTCTTCCTCAAGGATTCCGCTGGCTTTTCCAGTCCTCTCATTATAAGCATCTGCTCCTGCGGCTGCTTTTGTACTGTCATAAAGCATATATGGGACTGGACTTCCTGTGTGAGTACGCACACAAACCGGCGTCGGATGATCCGGAAGGACGAGCATACGGAACTCCGTGCCAGACGCATGAAGTGCCTCTGTCACCGGTCCGATAATATGTTCGTCAATCCGCTCGATTGCTGTAATCTTTTTCTCAACGCTGCCCTGATGTCCCATCTCATCCGGTGCTTCGATATGCACATAGACAAAATCATACCCATCCTCTGTCAATGCTTTGACCGCAGCCTTGCCTTTTCCGGTATAATTCGTGTTCAGTCCGCCATTGGCACCCTCTACAATAAGATTATCCATTCCTGCGCCGACCGCAATTCCCTTTAACAGGTCAACCGCGGAAATCATTGCACCCTTTACACGGTTCTTTTCTTCAAATGAAGTCAGCGCCGGTCTTGTGCCTGCCCCCCAGAACCATGCTGAATTCGCCGGGTTCAGCCCGTTCTTTTTCCGCTCGGTATTGATTGGATGGCTGACAAGAATCTCATAGCTCCTCTGCATCATCTCACGCAGCACTTTGTCCTGCGGCAGATAATCTCCAATCCGTTTTGTCAGAATATCATGCGGGGCCGTCAGTCCTACAACTTTGCCGTGATTCCAGATGAGCAGATGACGGTAGCTTGTTCCTGAATAGAACTGATATCCATCCCGCTTTAAGCCTTCTTTCAGCGCCTCCATGAGGACTGCCGCATCTTCCGTACTGATTTCATCTGAACTATGGTCCAAAATCTTCTTATCTTCATAATTGTCCTCTTCCTCCGAGAGCGTTACGATATTACAGCGAAATGATACATCATCCGGTTTCATATCCACGCCGATACTCAGTGCCTCCAGCGGAGAACGCCCGGTATAATATTTTTCCGGATTGTATCCTGCTACGGACAGATTTGCCGTATCACTTCCCGGTGCCATGCCAGCCGGCACGGTCCGCACCATCCCAATCTCTGATGTCTTTGCAAGGCGGTCCATGTTCGGCGTATGTGCAGCCTCTAAAGGTGTTCTCCCATCCAATTCATCAATCGGCTCGTCAGCCATTCCATCGCATAAAACAATTGCGTACTTCATTCTTTCCCCTGTTTATCCCTTCCTGTATCTGAACTTTCTGCCTGTATCCCAGTGTTTCAGAGCGAGTTTTAAAACTGCCCTATCCCTCCACACGAATCATGTGAAGGATTCCCGGAAATTCTTTTGCTTTTTCTTCATATGTGCCTTCTGTCATCATCTCTGTCACAAAACCGAATTCTCCATTCAGTCCTTCTGCCTGCACAATTTCAATCGGACCGAATGTACTTTCCAGATGTGCCTTCAGCGCCTCCGGCTCTCCTTTGATTCGTACAAAGAACCGCTTACTCGTATCACGCACCGGAAGAAGTTCCAGTTTTTCACTCTTCCACATCGTCATAATATTACGGTTCAGATGCTTTGCTTCATCTACAACATCTGCTACAACCGCACTCGCCGTCGGAAGTTTTCCTGCGCCGCTTCCATAGAACATTGCGTCGCCCAGTACATTCCCATGTACAAAGATTGCATTGAACACATCGTTTACATTATAAAGCGGATGTTCTTTGCCCAACAGATACGGTGCAACGATTGCATGAAGATGATTTTCGTGACGCTTACTTGATGCCAGCAGTTTAATCGTCATTCCCATCGCTTTTGCATACATCATATCCTGCTTAGTGATGTGGGTAATGCCTTCCGTATAAATGTCTTCAAAATCCACCTGCTGCCCGGAAATGAGAGAAGACAGGATTGCTATCTTACGGCAGGCATCATATCCTTCCACGTCTGCTTCCGGATTCCGCTCTGCGTATCCTTTATCCTGAGCCTCTTTGAGTACCTCGGCATAATCCGCGCCCTCATAGAACATTTTTGTCAGCATATAATTTGTCGTTCCATTCAGGATTCCGGTAATTTCTTCAATCTCGTCTGCCGTAAGTGAAGAATTAAGCGGACGGATAATCGGAATCCCCCCTCCTACACTTGCCTCGAACAGGAAGTTAATATTTTTTTCACGCGCAATGGAAAGCAGTTCCGCGCCGTGCTTTGCAACAAGTGCTTTATTTGAAGTTGCAACACTCTTCCCTGCCTGAAGAGAGCGTTTTACAAATGTGTAGGCAGGCTCAATCCCTCCCATTACTTCTACTACAATCTGCACGTCTGAATCGTTGACGATTACTTCAAAGTCATGTACCAGTTTCTCCTGAATCGGCTCTCCCGGAAATTCTCTTAAATCCAGAACATATTTGATATTCAGCTCATCGCCGATTCGCTGATTGATTCTCTCCTGATTGGTATTGATAACCTCTACCACGCCGGAACCGACTGTGCCATATCCTAATACTGCAATATTTACCATGTTATTCTCCCTTTCGTCTGTGTCTTTGTTACCGTCCGTCCTTTCGTTCAATGTAATAGCATCCGGCTCATTCCAAGCCGCTTCCGGCGTGGACCGGATGCTTTGTCTGTTTCTTTGCTTTCGCTCCCAGCCGCTCAGCAAACGGGGCGGCCGGAGACTGAACTGTAACATGTCTTTTATTTTATACTCAGGTATGCATTGATAAATGGATCAAGATTTCCATCCATAACACCATTTACATTACTGATTTCCATATTAGTACGATGATCTTTTACCAATGTGTATGGTTGCATAACATAAGAACGGATTTGGCTTCCGAACCCAATTTCTTTGATTTCCCCGCGGATACCAGACACCTTGTCCGCCTGTTCCTGCTGTTTCATCAGATACAGCTTGGCTTTAAGCATCTGCATCGCTTTATCTTTATTCATATGCTGAGACCGTTCATTCTGGCATTGTACCACGATTCCGGTCGGAAGATGCGTGATACGGACCGCGGATGAAGTCTTATTGATATGCTGACCGCCCGCTCCACTGGAACGGTACGTGTCAATCCGCAAATCATCGTCATTAATCTCAATTTCAATCTCATCTTCAATATCCGGAATGACGTCACAGGAGGCAAAAGAAGTCTGCCGTTTTCCTGCCGCATTGAACGGCGAAATACGGACAAGACGGTGCACACCTTTTTCAGAACGCAGATATCCGTATGCATTCTCTCCCTGCACTTCAAAAGTCACCCCTTTGATTCCCGCTACATCACCCTCCAGATAATCCAGCACTTCCACTGAAAACCCCCTTTTTTCTGCCCATCGGGTGTACATCCGGTACAGCATATTTGCCCAGTCACAGGATTCTGTTCCTCCAGCACCCGCATGGACGGTCACAATCGCATTGCAGCGGTCATATTCTCCGGTCAGTAATGTCTGGATGCGCAAATCCTCAAACTCTTTGCTGAACCTATCCAGTTCTTCCTGAATCTCTGTGATTGTCTCTTCGTCCGGTTCTTCCTCACTCATCTCAATTAAGAGCTGCATATCTTCATAATCTGAAAACATCTGCTCAATCTGCCTGACCGAATCCTGAAGCCCGCGCAGATATTTCATCGTCTGCTGCGATTCCTCCGGATTGTCCCAGAATCCCGGTTCCTCAATTCTTCTTTCTAATTCTTCAATTCGTTCTTTCTTTGACGCTAAGTCAAAGTGAATCCCTCAAATCTTTCAGCGGTTCTTCATATGCAGTCAGATTTTGTTTCAGCTCATCTAATAAAACCACCTTATTCACCTCTTTCAAAACTTTTATTTTCTTCCGCAGCACTGCTTATATTTTTTCCCGCTTCCGCACGGGCATGGATCATTTGGATAAATCTTCTTCTCTTCACGCTTTTTCGGTGCACGGACAGCCGTTTCGTCTTTGTTAGTTCCGGTTACCCTTGCAACCTGCTCACGCTCTACTTTCTGTTCTACACGGATATGGAATAATGTCTTGATTGTCATTTCCGCAATTGCATTGGTCATCTCACCAAACATATCATATCCCGTCATCTTGTATTCCACAAGCGGATCTCTCTGTCCATATGCCTGTAGTCCGATCCCCTGACGGAGTTGATCCATATCATCAATATGATCCATCCATTTTGCATCGATTACCTTGAGCAGAACCACACGCTCCATCTCACGAATCTGCTCCGGCTCCGGGAACTCTGCTTCTTTTCCCTCATATGCCTTAACTGCTTTTTCTTTCAGCAGGTGCTTCAGCTCTTTCTGCTGCATAGTTTCTGCTTCTTTTGCGCTTGGGAATGCAAGCTGCGGGATTGTATTGTGGAGGGAAACTTCCAGCCCGGTCATATCCCAGTCTTCGGAATCCGCATCCGGTGAAGCATAACGGTCCACACTGTTTTCCACATACTCCGTAATCATGCTGTAGACCGTATCACGCATACTTTCCCCATCTAGGACTCTGCGTCTCTCACCATAAATAATCTCACGCTGTTCATTCATGACCTGATCATATTCCAGCAGATTCTTACGGATACCAAAGTTATTGCTCTCAATCTTCTTCTGTGCCTTTTCAATCGCACCGGACAGCATCTTATGTTCAATCTGTTCTCCATCCTCGACACCAAGTGCATTGAATACATCCATCAGTTTCTCGGAGCCGAACAGACGCATCAGGTCATCTTCCAGTGAAATGTAGAAACGGGATTCTCCCGGGTCTCCCTGACGTCCGGCACGGCCACGGAGCTGATTGTCAATCCGTCGGGATTCATGACGCTCCGTACCGATAATTTTCAGTCCTCCTGCGGCTTTCGCCTCTTCGTCCAGCTTAATATCCGTACCACGTCCCGCCATATTCGTTGCGATGGTAACTGCACCATGCACTCCCGCGTCAGCAACGATTTCTGCCTCCATCTCATGATACTTTGCATTCAGTACGTTATGCTGGATGCCTTCTTTTTTCAGCATCTTACTCAGCAGTTCGGATACATCGATCGTAATCGTACCAACCAGTACCGGCTGGCCTGTCGCGTGCGCCTCTTTCACTGCCTCGACAACTGCCTCATATTTTTCACGCTTTGTTTTATAAACAGCATCGTCCAAATCGCGTCTCTGAACAGGAAGATTCGTAGGAATCTCAATAACATCCATCCCGTAAATATCACGGAACTCCTTCTCCTCAGTCAGGGCTGTACCTGTCATACCGCTCTTCTTCTCGTACTTATTAAACAGGTTCTGGAAGGTGATAGTCGCCAGCGTTTTGCTTTCGCGCATTACCTTCACATGCTCTTTTGCCTCGATTGCCTGATGAAGTCCATCGGAATACCGGCGTCCCGGCATAATACGTCCGGTAAATTCATCGACAATCATAACTTCACCGTCCGGAGTCACAACGTAATCCTGATCACGGAACATCAGATTATGTGCGCGCAGTGCCAGAATGATATTATGCTGGATTTCCAGATTCTCCGGGTCTGCGAGGTTCTCAATATGGAAGAATTTTTCTACCTTCTTAACGCCATCCTCCGTCAGGTTCACCGACTTTTCCTTTTCATTAACAATGTAGTCGCCTGTCTCTTCGATATCCTCTCCCATAATGGCATTCATCTTGGAGAATTCTCCGCTCGCTTCACCGCGCTCCAACTGGCGGGCAAGCACATCACATGCCTCATACAGTCTCGTGGACTTATTGCTCTGACCGGAAATAATCAACGGCGTCCTCGCCTCATCTATCAATACGGAGTCAACCTCATCGATAACCGCAAAATTCAGTCCCCTCTGAACAAGCTGTTCCTTATAAATAACCATATTGTCACGCAGATAATCAAATCCAAGTTCATTGTTCGTAACATAGGTAATATCACAGTTGTAAGCGGCACGGCGCTCGTCGTTATCCATACTGTTCAGAACAACACCGACCGTAAGCCCGAGGAATTCATGGACCTTACCCATCCACTCCGAATCACGCTTTGCCAGATAATCATTGACAGTAACGATATGGACGCCCTTTCCGCCCAATGCATTCAAATATGCAGGAAGTGTGGAAACAAGTGTCTTACCTTCACCGGTTCTCATCTCTGCTATTCTTCCCTGATGGAGAATAATACCGCCAATCAGTTGTACCCGGTAATGCTTCATGCCAAGGCTTCTGTATGCAGCCTCCCGGACTGTCGCATAAGCCTCCGGCAGGATATCATCCAGCGTCGCTCCCTCACTGAGACGCTCTTTAAATTCACGCGTCTTATCTTTCAATTCTGCATCAGAAAGTGCCTGCATCTCACCATCCAACGCCTCAATCTGATCTACAATCGGATATATCCGTTTTAATTCATTTTCGCTGTGCGTACCGAAAATCTTCTCAATCAAACCCATAATCAGTCGTATGCTCCTTGTCTAAATTTACTCTACGCCCCATTTTAACACTAACCAGCGCTAAAGTAAAGTTGTTCATAAACAGTTTACATTCCTGTTACAAATGCTTTATAATCTTATCGTATGGTATCTTGCCGCCAAATAAGTCAAGCGCACTTCCAATCGTATAATCCAGATTTCCTCTGCTTATACTCCGGAATTTTTCCAAATCTTCCATACTTCCGATTCCCCCTGCATAGGTAACCTTCGTGCCATTCCACTCTCCGAGCAGCCGGACCAAATCCTGTTCCACACCAGACGCCTTTCCTTCTGCATCGACGCCATGGACAAGGAATTCATCGCAATGGCCTGCAAGCTCTCGCAGCATCTCATCATCCAGCTTCACATCCGTAAATGTCTGCCAGCGGTTTGTTACTATATAATAGGAACCCTGCCCCGTTGTCTGCTCCATCCGTTTCCGGCAGCTTAAGTCAAGCACCAGATGCTCCTTTCCGACCACGCGCTCCAGCTTTTCCAGATTTTCCCAATGAAATACCCCGTCGTGAAAGACATACGACGTCACAATCACATGGCTCGCCCCTGCTTCCAGATATCCCACTGCATTGTCCGCCGTAATCCCACCGCCAATCTGCATCCCGTCCGGGTACGCGCCAAGCGCCGACATTGCCTGCCGTCTGGTTGCTTCATAATACTCCGAAGATGGTGGATTCAGTAAAATGATATGTCCTCCCTTCAGCCCATCCCTCGCATACATCGCCGCATAATAAGCCGCATCCAGCTCTGACGAAAAATTCGTCACTGCCGCATCGCCTTTATCCCTCAGGCTTCCGCCGATAATCTGTTTCACTTTTCCGTTATGTATATCAATACAAGGTCTGAATTTCATCCTCTTGTCTCCTTTTCGTTTTCCATTCTCACTTGCAGCGGGTTGTTTTCCCATTTTAGCACACGAAAGTAAAAAAAGAAAGGGGCAACTGACGTATGCCAGCTACCCCTTTCCATTTATTTTGTTGCGTTGTCTGTCTTTTTCTCTGTTGTTTTTTCTGTCGTTTCGTTCGTTGTGTTCTTCTCATCTACTGTTTTATCAGTACGGTTGCCGTCTGTCACATCATCGACTGCATTGTTGATTCCATCTGTCACATCATTCACCGCATTGTCAACCACTCCGTCTCCATTGCGGTTTACGGTTCCGTCTGTTGCACCGTTTGTTCCATTATCTTTCATTTCATTCGTATTGTTGGTTGTAGTGTTTGTTCCCTGATCTGCACCATTCGTCCCGTCTTTTCTTGTTCCGCATGCGGTAACACTTCCAATTACAAGAATACACATCATTAACAACAGCACTGTTTTACATTTTTTCATGATTATTTCTCCCTTTCCACAAAAATCTTGTACCAATACTATGTGCAGTTTCCAGATTTTTATGTTTGGAAAAATTTTCCTGAAACTGTTTATAAGCGTTCCTTAATCTCACCGCTTCTGTAGGCTGCCAGAAGCATCTCCAAATCGGCAATCTGTTCTTTTAACTCTTTTCCGACATCTGTATCTTCTACCAGACGCCGCTGGACGACACGCCGGATTACCATACTCTCTGAATGGATATCGCTTTCCTTTTCAATTGCCGCCTCCGTTGATTCAAACGGCTCATGTGCGACCAACAACAGACCATAGGAATTATAAATCAGCGTATATCCTGCAATTCCGGTTTCTTTTTGATATGCCTTGGAAAAGCCGCCGTCAATAACCATCACCTTGCCGTTACATTTTACCGGACTTTCTCCGTCCATCCGCTTGACCGGAACATGACCGTTGATGATATGGCAATCCTCTGATTCAAATTCCAGTCCAAATTCTTCCATGATGGAACTGATTACCTTCGGGTCCTCAAGGAAATGGTAGTACGGATTTTTCTTTTCCACATGCGTTTCCTTTTCAGCCAGAAAATACCGTTCAAAGGTAGCCATTTTATCTTTGCCGAACAGTGGAGAATTCGGATTCAGCCAGATATACCACATAATATCCTTTCCATTCTCCCAATCCTCACTGTCTACTGCGAAAAATCCTTTTCTCACATAACGGTCCAGCGCGTCATATAAGGAACGTCCCTTAAACTTTTTCCCAAATAACTCCACTTCCTTCAATGAGCCATCTTCATTGAGCGGTACGCATCCATGATACAGCAGGTTATTATTATGTACCTTATAAAGACTTCCCTTGCTCAGCAGGAACCGCATATGTTCCTGAAGTTTCTCACACCCGGTAAATGCCCGTTCAAGACGCTCCATCACATCTTCCTCTTCCGGAGACAGTTCGTATGGATGCTCCGGATTAATGGTCGGGAAATTTGTATCCAAAAGCTTATACTCGTTTCCATCCAGCTTAATCGTACCTTTTTCATAATCAATCCGATGCAGAAGCGCCCGGTTTTCCAACTTAAAACTCGGCTGCCGCTGAATCGTCTGTCCTTCAATCTTAAACTGAAGGATGGAGACAGCCTTATGCATTTTCACATCGAGTTCCATCTCTGCAACGTTTTTTGAGGCATCCCCTTTCAGTTGGAAACAGCTACACGGATCATCCGCATATGTATGCAGCGCAAATGTAGCCAATGGAAGCAGGTTAATTCCATATCCATCCTCAAGAATATCCAAATTGCCGTATCTTGCACAGATCCGGATGACATTTGCGATACAGGCGCGCTGTCCAGCCGCCGCGCCCATCCAGACAACATCATGGTTTCCCCACTGGATATCCACTGAATGATAATCCATCAGCTTGTCCATGATAATATGCGGTCCCGGTCCTCTGTCGTAAATATCCCCGACAATATGCAGGTGGTCGACAACAAGACGCTGTATCAGGGAAGAGATAGCAACAATAAACTCTTCTGCCCTCCCGATTCGGATAATTGTCATAATAATCGAATTATAGTAAGACTCTTTATCGTTGACCTCGTATTTTTCTGTAATCAGCTCCTCAATCACATAAGAAAAATCCTTCGGAAGTGCTTTTCTGACTTTGGAACGGGTATACTTGCTTGCCGCACGCTTGCTCACCTCAATCAGCCGGTACAAATTAATCTTGTACCAGTCCTCCATGTTGGATTCTGTTTTTTTCACCTGTGCCATTTTTTCTTTTGGATAATAAATCAGAGTAGCCAGCGACTGTTTATCCCTGCTGCTCAACGTATTGCCGAACACATCATTAATCTTCCTCCGCACCGAACCGGACCCATTCTTCAATACATGTGAAAATGCTTCATATTCCCCATGTACATCTGTAATGAAATGTTCTGTTCCTTTCGGCAGATTCAGAATCGCCTGCAGATTGATAATCTCCGTTGATGCCGCTGCTATTGTCGGATAAATATCCGATAACCGGTCCAGATACCGCTGTTCCAAATTTTTCATAACCTGTTTCCCCTCGCCCCTTCTGATTGTCCGATTACTGCCTGTTGTAAAATAAATCTATTTTTTAATAAAATACGATTACACTCTTCAAAATGCAATTACATCACTCATATCGTACATGCCGGCCGGTTTTCCTGCCAGGTATTTTGCAGCCTCCACAGCCCCTTTCCCGAATACACTTCTGGAATATGCAGTATGCCTGAACTCTATTACCTCGTCTGTTCCGGCAAAAATCACCTCATGCTCTCCGACAATTGTACCTGCACGCACGGCTGAAATGCCAATCTCCTTCTGCTCTCTCTTTTGGCGGACCTGACTTCTGTCATATACATAATGATATTCGTTATCCAGTGCCTCGTTGATAGAATCCGCCAAAGCCAGTGCCGTCCCGCTCGGGGCATCCAGTTTCTGATTGTGATGCTTCTCAACCAGCTCAATATCATAGCCTGCCGGTGCAAGTACCCTTGCCGCATCTTTCAAAAGTTTCAGCAGCAGATTGATTCCCATTGACATGTTCGCAGACTTCAGAATGGCTACTCTGGCAGACGCCTCCTGAATCTTCGCAAGCTGTTCCTCCGAATAACCGGTTGAACAGATAACCGCCGGAACCTGTTTTCCGACGCAAAACTCCAGCAGCCCTTCCAATGCTGCCGCATTTGAAAAATCAATCACAACATCCACGTCTGCATCACACTCTGCCATACTTGTAAACACCGGATAAGTATTCTGGATTCCTGTGTAAGTATCCACGCCAGCGACGATTTCCACCCCGTCATCTTCTTTCACCAGCCCGGTAATCATCTGTCCCATCTTTCCGTTGCATCCACTCATCAGTATCTTTATCATTTTTATTTCCTCCTACTCTGTATAAAAGACTGCTCCTTACGCGCAATCGCCACGCGTAAAGCGAAACAATCATCTCATCTTTGCGGGCTGCGCATCATCACACGCAGTGTGTTTTTATGGTATAGGAAGTTTGCAAAACTATACCATAAAAAAGGATATCATATCCGAGCCGATTTCTCAAGAAATGATATCCTTTTAACATACTTTCATTTTTTACACTATTCTTCGATACATTCCAGTTTGCTTACAGACACTTCATACGCCGTCCTTGTCTCGGTTTCCTCCTCCGATATTTTTTTGACATAATTCCGGCTCTGAATCCGTCCCAAAAGCTGCACATGCTCGCCAACTTCAAATCCCGAGGCAAAGCGTGCATTCCTCCCCCAACAAATGCATGGGATATAATCTGATTTTCCATATGGGCGGTTGACTGCGAGAAGCAAATCTGCAATTTCTCTTCCAAGCGGGGTTTTCCGGTAAATGGGCTTTTTACAGATATATCCCTCCAGCAGAATATGGTTTGTCTTCTCTCCGTCCAGTTCTTCCTCAATAAACTCCAGTTCCCGTGCGAACACAGACAGTACCAGTCTGTTTCTCTGTTCCTCATGCCGGTTATAGGAGCGGAACTGTCCGGAAACCATCACAAATTCTCCGGTATAATCCTGTGTCACATCAATCAGCCGTTCCGAAATAGTAACCGGAATCCTGTCCTCGGAATTGCTGAGCCTTTTGACCAGAACATCCATCATATAGAACCCTTCTCCGAACACTTCATGGCTGTATGTAAGCGGTGATGCCACCTCTCCCATAATTGTTACCTGGTTGTTTTCAATAATCTTATCTGACATAATTTGTAGTTCTCCCTTCCTCTGAGCGGTATTTTTAAGTCACTACTAAATCTATGTGGACATTCCTCTCTTTAGAACCTTTTTTTCATCGGAATCCTTCGACATGAAAATTCGACATCCATACATCTCCTTGTTCTTTTTTCAATCCAAAGCCGCTCTTTCCTGAATTTTACCAAACCGATACTTGTAAATTTCAGATTTTGTGTTAGAATGAAAAAGTTGTAACTTTATCATGATTTATATAGGAAAGAGTGCGAGACTATGAAAACAAAACGAGAAGATGTTAGAAATATTGCAATTATCGCTCATGTTGACCACGGTAAAACAACTCTGGTCGACGAGCTTTTGAAACAGAGCGGTGTGTTCCGCGCAAATCAGGAAGTGGCAGAACGTGTCATGGACTCCAATGATATCGAGCGGGAACGCGGTATCACCATTCTGTCAAAAAATACTGCCGTATATTATAAAGGCACGAAAATCAATATCATTGACACACCGGGACATGCGGACTTCGGCGGCGAGGTAGAGCGTGTCTTAAAGATGGTCAACGGTGTTATCCTTGTTGTCGATGCGTTTGAGGGTGCGATGCCGCAAACAAAATTCGTTCTCCGGAAAGCGCTGGAGTTAAGCCTTCCGGTTATCGTCTGCATCAATAAGATTGACCGCCCGGAAGCAAGACCGGATGAAGTCATTGATGAAGTGCTGGAACTTTTTATGGATTTGGATGCATCCGACGAGCAGCTTGACTGCCCATTTATCTATGCATCTGCAAAATCCGGAATCGCTGTCCTTGATTTGACTGATGAGGAAAAAGATATGAAACCTCTGTTCGAGACAATTCTGGGTTACATCCCGGCACCGGAGGGTGACCCGGACGCCGCTACTCAGGTTCTGATTAGCACAATCGACTATAACGAATATGTAGGGCGTATCGGTGTCGGAAAGGTAGACAACGGAACCATCGCAGTCAATCAGGATATGGTACTTGTAAACCACCATGATCCGGACAAAAAAGAAAAGGTGAAAATCAGTAAGCTGTACGAATTTGACGGTTTGAATAAGGTGGAGGTCAAAGAAGCATCTGTCGGCTCTATTGTCGCGATTTCCGGTATCTCAGATATTTCAATCGGAGATACCCTCTGCTCTCCTGAAAACCCGGTTGCCATACCATTCCAGAAGATTTCCGAGCCGACCATTTCCATGCAGTTCATTGTAAACGACAGTCCGTTTGCCGGTCAGGAGGGAAAATTTGTTACTTCCCGCCATATCCGGGAACGTCTGATGAGAGAACTGAATACCGATGTCAGTCTCCGTGTAGAAGACACTGAAAACGCCGACAGTTTCAAAGTTTCCGGCCGTGGTGAACTGCATCTGTCCGTCCTGATTGAAAATATGCGCCGCGAAGGTTATGAATTTGCAGTCAGTAAGGCAGAGGTACTGTACAAAACAGATGAAAACGGAAAGAAACTGGAGCCTATGGAACTGGCTTATGTCGATGTCCCGGACGAATTCACCGGAACCGTCATTGATAAACTCAGCCAGAGAAAAGGGGAACTGCGCAACATGGGAACTTCTAACGGCGGTTACACCCGTCTGGAATTCTCCATTCCGTCCCGTGGTCTGATTGGATACCGCGGAGAATTTATGACGGATACAAAAGGAAATGGTATTCTGAATACAAGTTTTGACGGATACGCTCCATACAAAGGTGATATCCAGTACAGAAAACAAGGCTCGCTGATTGCATTTGAGACTGGTGAATCCGTAACTTACGGTCTGTTCAGCGCACAGGAGCGTGGCACATTGTTCATCGGACCCGGTGAAAAGGTATACTCCGGAATGGTAATCGGCCAGAACGGAAAAGCCGAGGATATCGAGCTGAATGTCTGCAAGACAAAGCACCTGACCAATACGCGTTCCTCCAGTGCGGATGAAGCGCTTCGGCTGACGCCGCCCCGCATTTTAAGCCTGGAAGAGGCACTTGACTTCATCGACACAGACGAGCTTCTGGAAGTTACTCCTAAGACACTGCGTATCCGGAAAAAAATTCTGGATGCCAGAATGCGTAAAAGAAGCAGCCTGAATAAATAGGACTTTGACTTTTCTGTTCTGATTTTTTCATTCTTTTTTCAGACAATTAATCTATACATTACTGTTGTTTCATGTTATAATATGCTCATAAATACAGGAGGTAACTCACTTTCTCCTGTATAATATGAACAAAAGGAGTTGAGCATCATGAAATTTATTATCAGTGGTAAGAACATCGAGGTAACGCCTGGATTAAAAGACACGGTGGAACAGAAATTAGGAAAGCTTGAAAGGTATTTCACTCCTGAAACTGAAATTATTGTAACACTTAGCGTTGAGAAAGCACGCCAGAAGATTGAAGTGACGATTCCTGTAAAGGGCAACATCATCCGCTCTGAGCAGACAAGCGATGATATGTATGTATCCATCGACCTTGTGGAGGAAGTTATTGAACGTCAGCTTCGCAAATATAAAAACAAACTGGTTGCAAGAAGTCAGGGACACCCGACCGCATCCGGTTCAGGCAACAATTTTAAGAAAGAATTTTTTGAATCTGAAGAAGAATCCTCTGAAGATGACGAGGTTAAAATTGTACGCACAAAACGGTTTGGCATTAAGCCGATGTATCCTGAGGATGCATGTGTCCAGATGGAATTGCTCGGACACAACTTTTTCGTATTCTGCAATGCCGAGACAGACGATGTCAATGTAGTATATAAAAGAAAAGACGGTTCTTTCGGATTAATCGAACCGGAATTCAATTAGTACTTAATTTTAGGACATGATTGATGTATGAATCACAGAGAGGTACAGTGCCAATGATATTTCATCGGCGCTGTACCTCTTTCTCTCCACACATTTCTATCTGGATATTTCCGTGAGAATATATCCGTCAGAATACTACCATTTTTCCGTCAACATTTGCAAAGCAGCACGTCTCTACACGCCCGGCAGTGGCCTGCCCGTTTGTAACTTCGGTAATCTCACGAACCAGCGGCTGCTCTTCTGTCTCCGGAATCAGGATTTCAATTTCTACTTTATCGGTATAATCAGAGTTTACAATTTGAATTCCCTTTTGTCCCAACAAATACTGAATCTTTCCGAGCCCCGTATAATCCGTCTCTATTTTCAGCCGGTATCCTTCTATTCTTGTGATAACCGTACTTTGTTCCAGCCCCGCCTGCGATGCCTGTGTATAGGCACGGACCAGACCGCCGGTGCCCAACAGTGTACCTCCGAAATAACGGGTCACAATAATCATTGTATTATGCAATTCCTGACCGCGAATCACTTCCAGAATTGGTTTTCCCGCGGTTCCGCTTGGTTCCCCATCGTCACTGCAACGCTCCTGCACCTGCTTTTCCCCGATAACATAAGCCCAACAATGATGTCTGGCATCCCAATACTGTTTCTTAATCTGTTCCAGAATCCCCATTGCCCCTTCTTCTCCTGAAACCGGAAATACATCGGCTATGAACCGTGACTTTTTTTCAACAATTTCCGCGCTTGCTCCATGATATACTGCTCTATACTCCATTGGCACTCCTGCTGCTCCTTTTTCTTACGTTTCTCATTGTTTACACTATAACAAAACGGGAAAAACTACAAGAACTTCTGAAGATTTTTTTAACAAATATAAACTTTTTAAATTAACCTTTATTTAAAATAGTAAGTTTGTTATAATAGAAACCAATGGATAAAGGAGGATATTATTCATGAATTACGGAAAAGAAAATCTTACAAGGAGGAAGAAGGGAATTTCATCAAAGAAAAAAATGCAGAAAAAACGAGTCGGCGTCCGCTTTTTTAAAGCACTCATTATCTGCATCCTTCTTCTTGCGGTTATTGCTGCTGCCGGTGCCGGCTTATTCGTGAAGAAAATTGTTGACAATACGCCGTCTGTCACACCGGATGACGTCAAGCCAAGCGAATTCACCTCAACAGTGGTAGCAGAATCCGACGGAACGGTTCTTGAATCGTTCAAAAAGTCTGGCTCTAACCGTATTTATAAAACCATTGACGAGATTCCCGAGAATCTTGCACATGCTTTTGTGGCAATTGAAGATGAGCGTTTTTATCAACATAACGGTATTGATTTACAGGGTATACTTCGCGCCGCTGTAGTCGGAATCTCTTCCGGAGGTAATTTTTCCGAAGGTGCCAGTACTCTGACACAGCAGTTGATTAAAAATAATGTATTCCCAAATTTCGTGGATGAAAAGACATTCTATGACCGTCTCGAACGCAAGATACAGGAGCAGTATCTTGCCGTTGCCATCGAAAAGCAGATGTCAAAGGATGAGATTCTGGAAGCTTATATGAATACCATTAACCTTGGACAGAACTGTCTGGGTGTACAGTCAGCCGCAAAACGTTATTTCGGAAAAGATGTTTCCGAACTGACGCTTTCTGAGTGTGCAGTGATTGCAGGCATTACCCAGAATCCAACGGAATATGATCCGGTTGTATACCCGGATGCGAACTCCAGACGCCGGGACAAGGTTCTGAAAAATATGCTGGAACAGGGTTACATCACACAGGCTGAATATGATGAGGCAAAGGCTGATCCGGTTTATGAGCGCATTCTGCCAAACGCACCTACTGAGGACACAACACCATATTCTTATTTCAACGATGCCCTTGCACAGCAGATTATCGAGGATTTAGAAAGCAGGAAATCTTATACCGAAACACAGGCTTACAACGCACTGTACAGCGGAGGTCTTACCATCATTTCCACACAGGACCCGTCAATCCAGCAGATTTGTGATGAGGAAGTTGCCAATGAGGCAGTTTATCCTGCCGGAACAGAGTACGGATTGGAATACGCACTGACGATTTACCGTGCAGACGGCACAACGGAAAACTACAGTAAAGAGATGCTTGCAGACTATATTGCCAGCGCGTGGGGTGATGAATATCCGCTTGTATATTCTTCACCGGATGAGGCGAATGCTGCAATAAACGAATACAAATCCACGCTTGGCATTGCCGAAGGCGATACTGTTGACGAAAATATCAGTATCACCCCGCAGCCGCAGGTTTCTGTAGTGGTTATGGACCAGTACACAGGCAAAGTAAAGGCAATTGTCGGCGGACGCGGTGAGAAGACATCCAGTCTTTCCCTGAACCGTGCAACAGACACAACCAGACAGCCCGGTTCCTGTTTTAAAATTGTATCCACCTATGCTCCTGCACTGGATTCCTGTGGATACACGCTTGCTACCCCAATTAAAGATGAGGGGCCATATGTTTACGCAAACGGAGATAAGGCAGAAAACTGGGATAAAAAGTACCTCGGAAGCGCAAGACTCCGCTATGCAATTGAACATTCCATGAATGTCTGTGCATTGAATACCATTACGGCAATCACCCCGCAGACTGCATATGACTATCTGAGAAACTTTGGATTCACTACACTTGTAAACTATGATAACGATAAGTATCCGGGAATGACTGACGTACTTCCTTCCACGGCATTAGGTGGTATTACGCGCGGCGTATACAACATGGAGCTGACCGCAGCATATGCTGCGATTGCCAACAACGGAACGTACATCAAACCAATTCTCTATACGAAGATTCTGGACCACGATGGAAATGTCCTGATTGACAACAGTACACCGGAGACACATCAGGTCATTAAAGATTCCACTGCCGCACTCCTTACAAGTGCAATGCAGGATGTTATCAACAAGGGAACCGGTACTGCAGCAAAACTCAGCAACATGCCCGCAGCCGGAAAAACCGGTACAACCGAAAATAGTAATGACCTCTGGCTTTCCGCTTACACCCCTTACTATACGGCATCTGTATGGGGCGGATATGATGCGAATAAGCCTATGGAAAACATTTACAATCAGGTATGGCATGAAACACTTTGGAAGAATATTATGACTCGCGTCCATGCGGAGCTTCCATCGAAAGATTTCACAATGCCGTCCAGCGTACAGCAGAAAACAATCTGTACACAGACCGGGCTGCTCGCCACATCAAGCTGTCCGTCATTGACAGAATATTTTGCGCAGGGTACGGCGCCGACACAAAGCTGCTCCGGACATGCTGTAACAAAAGCACCTGATACTAACGATGCTGCCGAGGAAAATTCCAAAACAACCGACAATTCTTCCACCGGAGGCACGACAACGAACGGCGGAACATCCGGCGGCAATACCGATGGCAACGCCGGCGGCGGTAATGGCGGCGATAACGCTGGAGGCAACGGCGGTGATAACAACGGCGGTAATGGCGGCGATAACAGCGGTGATAACGGCGGCGGAAGTACGGAGGGAGGAACTCCCGAAGGACAATAACCAAACTTATACTTTTGCATAAAAAGAACAGGTTTAAAACACGTAACCGATGTTTTAGACCTGTTCTTTTCTGTTGTTTCACCTATAAAACAATGATACGTCTATCTGTTCTTTGTAAGATTGTCCTGCACTCTCTTATACAGTTCCTGGGCTGCATTATATCCCATCTTTTTCTGTCTGTGGTTGACAGCCGCAGATTCCACAATAATTGCAAGATTACGTCCCGGACGGATAGGAATCCGGTGACATACGACCTTGTTTCCAAGGAACTCCGTATAATTCTCCTCCAAGCCAAGACGATCGTATTCTTTATCCCGGCTCCAGTCTTCCAACGTAATTACAAGGTCAATATTCTGTGTTTCCCGAACACTCTGCACACCAAACATAGACTTCACGTCCACAATGCCGATTCCCCTCAATTCGATAAAATGTCTCGTTATATCCGGCGCGGAACCTACCAGTGTCTCATCGCTGACCTTTCGGATTTCAACAACATCATCTGTCACGAGACGATGTCCTCTCTTAATCAATTCCAATGCTGCCTCGCTTTTACCGATTCCACTCTCTCCCATAATCAGTACGCCGACACCATATACATCGACCAAAACTCCGTGGATGGAAATACACGGAGCCAGCTTGACATTCATCCACCGAATCAATTCCGCCATGAATCCGGACGTCTGCTTAGCGGTCTGGAATACCGGGATATCCTGTTTCTCAGCCCTTTCCAGCATTTCTTCCTCTGGTTTCAGATTCCTGCTGTATACAATACACGGAATCTTGTGTGATAACAGCTCGTCATACATCTCCAGTTTCTGCTCATACTCCAGACTTTCCAGATACGCATACTCCACATGTCCGATAATCTGTACGCGGTCTGAATCAAAATGGTCAAAAAATCCGGTAAGTTGCAGAGCTGGTCTGTTCACATCCGGAACATTTACCGTTTTATCTGTCAGGTCCAGTGTCGGTGTCAGATTTTTTAATTCCAGTTTTTCCGCTAATTCACTTAACTTAACGCCTCGTCCCATAACTTTTCTCCTCTTTTATGCTTTTTCTTCCCTTGCAGATACGCAAGTGATGCTCTTCCTTCCGAGGTAATTATATCACTGGTGAAAAAATTTGTACACCGATTCCGCTGCTTTTTCATTCATTGACGGAATTTTCGCAAGTTCCTCCACCGAAGCCGCTTTGATTTCCTCCAGACTGGAAAAACTGCGCATCAAATCCTTTCTCCTCGCAGGTCCGATTCCTTCGATATCATCCAATATCGAGTGAACCTGTCCCTTTCCTCTAAGCTGTTTGTGGTATTCAATCGCAAAACGGTGCGCCTCATCCTGGATTCTCGTAACCAGCCGAAATGCCTCAGAAGAACGGTCAATCGGGATTTCCTCATTTTGATAATACAATCCTCTTGTCCTGTGATGATCATCTTTCACCATCCCGCAGACCGGAATCTTCAGATGCAGTTCATCCAACACTTCAAGTGCAACATTGACCTGCCCTTTTCCTCCATCCATGAGAATCAAATCCGGAAATACAGTAAATCCCCCAAGCTCCTTACTTTCTTCCCGCTCCTTCAGTCCATGTTTAAAACGGCGTGTCAGGACCTCCCGCATACTGCCATAATCGTCAGCGCCTTTGATTCCCTTTATTTTAAATTTCCTGTAATCGTTCCGCTTCGGTTTCCCCCGCTCATATACCACCATGGAGCCAACTGACTCGAATCCATTTGTGTTGGAAATATCATATGCCTCCATCCGGTAAATATCCGGAACATGAATCAGTTTTTCAATTTCTTTTACTGCACCGATAGTTCTGCCTTCTTCCCGTTTCAGACGCTCCTTGTCCTTTGCAAGAACCATTTTCGCATTATTTGCCGCCAGCTCAACCAATTTTTCCTTAGTCCCCTTTTTCGGCACACGTAAATCTACTTTTCCTCCACGTTTGGCAGACAGCCACTCTTCAATCAGCTTCGTGTCCTCCAACTCTTCCTGTACCATCAGAACCCCCGGAATAAACGGTGTGCCCGCATAATACTGTTTAATAAAGCTGTCCAGAATATCTGCCTTCGGTTCCCCCTTCTGAATCCGCAGATAAAAATGCTCCCGTCCAATCAGGCGTCCGCCCCGGATAAAAAACACCTGTACAACTGCATCTTCCCCCTCGGTCGCCACTGCAAGGATGTCCCTGTCCTCTCCGCTGCTGTCCGTAATCTTCTGCTTTTGCGCAATCTTTTTCACGCTGTTCAATAACTCCCGGTACTCAATCGCTTTTTCAAACTCCAAAGCCTCCGATGCGGCATCCATCTTCTCTTCCAGTTCTTTTAATATCCCATCGTAATTTCCGTTCAGGAAACGGATTACCTCATTGACTGATTTTCCATATTCTTCCTGTGAAATATACCCCTGACAGGGCGCATCGCACTGCTTAATATGATAATTCAGGCAGGGACGTTCCTTCCCTGTGTCCTTCGGCAAATTCCGGTTACAGCTACGGATATGATACAGTTTATGCAGCAAATCAATGGTGTCCCTTACCGCCTGACTGCTCGTAAACGGGCCAAAGTACCGTGCCTTATCTTTCAGCATCTTCCGTGCAAGCAACACTCTTGGATACGGCTCATTCGCGGTCACCTTGATAAACGGGTATGCCTTATCATCCATCAGCATCGTATTATACTTCGGATGATGCTCCTTAATCAGATTGCATTCCAACACCAACGCTTCCAGCTCGGAATCCGTCACAATATACTCAAATCTCCGGATGTGCGTTACCATCTGCTCAATCTTCACGCCCTTATTCCTGCTGCTTTGAAAATACTGACGTACACGGTTCTTCAGGCTGATAGCTTTCCCGACATAAATAATATGGTCATTTTCATCATGCATCAGATATACCCCCGGTTTCCCCGGAAGCTTTTTCAATTCCTCTTGAATATCAAAATTGTTCGTTTCCATTCCATCATTCCATTCTACATTATATCATAGGAGACTGTCCCCTTTGCGAATCTTCCGAAAAAAGCAGGGATACCGTTCCCTGCTTTTCATTTCACTCTTCTGTTATCTCAGCCTCAACAGATACTTTCGCCTCCTGCGCCGGCTTCATTGAAATCCGTTCCTCTTTGGCAGAATCTTTGGTTCCTTCTTTTCCTTCCGGCTCCGGGATTCCTTTGACTTCACGGAATATCTTCATGAATTCTTTTCCGGTTATTGTTTCTTTTTCAATCAGGAAGGCGGAAATTTTATCCAACGTCTCTCTGTTTTCTGTCAGAAGGCGTTTTGCCTCTTCGTAAGCTTTTTTCAGCATTCCCATGACTTCTGTATCAATTTCTGCAGCCGTTGCCTCTCCGCAGTTCATAACCGGACGTCCGTCCAGATACCGGTGCTGTACAGATTCCAGTCCAATCAGCCCAAACTTTTCGGACATACCGTACTGTGTAATCATAGCTCTTGCAATCTTTGTTGCCTGTTCGATATCATTGGATGCACCGGTTGTCACGGTATCGAATACAATTTCTTCTGCGGCACGTCCTGCCAGAGCCCCGACAAGCATTGCCTCCAGTTCTTTCTTCGTATTCAGGAACTTCTCCTCTTCCGGAGTCTGCATGACATAGCCAAGCGCGCCCATTGTTCTCGGTACAATGGTAATTTTCTGTACCGGCTCTGCATCCTTCTGCAGCGCACTTACAAGTGCATGGCCGACTTCATGGTAGGACACAATTCTGCGCTCTTCTTTACTCATAATCCTGTCTTTCTTTTCCTTACCGACAAGGACGACTTCCACAGCCTCGAACAAATCCTTCTGGCTGACAACCTGGCGTCCGTTCTTTACTGCATTAATTGCAGCTTCGTTAATCATATTGGCTAGGTCCGAGCCCACCGCACCGGAAGTCGCAAGCGCAATTGCTTCCAAATCTACTGTCTCATCCATCTTTACATCTTTGGAATGTACCTTCAGTGTCTCGATACGCCCCTTCAAATCCGGCTTGTCTACGATAATCCGCCGGTCAAAACGTCCCGGCCTCAACAGTGCCGGATCAAGAATCTCCGGACGGTTCGTCGCTGCCAGCAGCAAAAGTCCCTTGTTCGTATCAAATCCATCCATCTCGGCAAGCAACTGATTCAGTGTCTGCTCACGCTCGTCATTTCCGCCGCCCATCGCGGTATCTCTTGTCTTGCCAATTGCATCAATCTCATCGATGAAAACAATACATGGCGCCATCTGCTGTGCCTGCTTGAACAAATCACGCACACGGGAAGCTCCCACGCCAACGTACATCTCTACAAAGGCAGAACCGGAAAGCGAGAAGAATGGTACCTTCGCCTCTCCCGCAACGGCCTTTGCCAATAATGTCTTACCGGTTCCCGGAGGTCCCACAAGCAATGCTCCTTTCGGAAGTTTCGCTCCGATTCCGGTATATTTTCCCGGGTTATGCAGGAAATCCACCACTTCCTGCAGCGATTCCTTCGCCTCGTCCTGTCCGGCAACGTCCTGAAATGTCACGCCGGTTTCCCTTTCCACATAGACTTTCGCATTGCTCTTGCCTATTCCCATCATGCCGCCGCCCTTTGTCATGCGTTTCATAAGGAAATTAAACAGAATCATCAGTAATATAAGAGGCAGAATCACTGTCACAAACAACTCAAACATCATTGATGACAATGTGTCGGGAATCTCCTGCCCGTAATCAACGCCAGCCTCATATAATCTGTCGGAAAGACCGTCATCATTTACAACGCCTGTATAATAATCCGGCTCCCTTTCCTTCTCCCCGTCTGCCTGTCCTGCCGCCTTTTCCATTTGCTCCGTCAAGCCATCTACCAGATTCTCGTTCGCGTCTGCTGTCCCCGTGCTGTCCGATGCAGCATCTTCCGAAGACTTTTCGGCATCCGCCCCATCCTTCATCGTGATGTAAATCCGGGATGAACCAATCGTTACTTTCTCAACTTTCCCTTCATCAACCATTTTTAAAAATTTATTATAACTGATTTCCTGCGGGTTCTTATCCTGCATCAGCGAATAGAGTCCCATAACAATAAAAACAGCCAGCAGTGTCGTTATGAGGACAATGCCCCATCCCTGCCGGTTATTCTTGGGATTGTTGTTATTATTTTTATTTTCCATTCTGTTCCTCCTAAAATCCACTATTACCATTATAAATTCAGCGTCTCCATAAATCAACAAAAAAATAGTGAAAATATTGTAAACATAGGGCTTGTTATAGTATACTGAGTGAGTAAAATGTCATACACTAAAGAGAGGTAAAAATGAAAACAGGTTTTGATAACAAAAAATATTTAAAAATGCAGTCCGAACACATCCAGCATCGAATCGACCAATTCGACCACAAGCTCTATCTTGAGTTCGGAGGGAAACTATTTGACGATTACCACGCATCTCGGGTTCTTCCTGGATTCGAACCAGACAGCAAGCTGCAAATGCTCAAGCAACTCAGCGCACAGGCAGAAATCATCATTGTCATCAGTGCCAAAGATATTGAGAAAAATAAAGTCCGCGGTGACTTGGGGATTACCTACGACTCAGACGTTCTCCGTCTGATGGACTCCTTCCATGACAACGGGCTCTATGTTGGCAGTGTCGTAATCACACAATATTCAGGACAGGAAAGCGCCCTGATGTTCAAGCACCGTCTGGAGAACTTAAACATCAAAGTATATCTTCATTATAATATACCGGGATACCCATCCAACATCCCGCTCATTGTCAGCGATGAGGGATATGGTAAAAATGATTACATCGAGACAAGCAGACCGCTCGTCATTATCACCGCCCCCGGTCCGGGCAGCGGAAAGATGGCAACCTGCCTTTCCCAGTTGTATCACGAACACAAGAGGGGCATCCATGCAGGTTATGCCAAATTTGAGACGTTTCCAATCTGGAATCTGCCGCTGAATCATCCGGTGAACCTCGCCTACGAGGCAGCCACGGCTGATTTGAATGACATCAACATGATTGACCCATATCATCTGGAGGCGTATGGGAAAACGACAGTCAACTATAACCGTGATGTAGAAATCTTCCCGGTACTCAACACGATTTTTGAGAAGATTTACGGGAAGAGCCCTTACAAATCTCCAACCGACATGGGTGTCAACATGGCTGGAAACTGTATCTGTGACGATGAAGTATGCAAGGAGGCTTCCCGGCAGGAGATCATCCGCCGCTACTACGAATCCCTGAACGCAATTCTAAAGGGGACCGGCTCTGAGGAGACCGCTCAGAAACTGGAGCTTCTGATGAATCAGTCCGGTGTCACGATTCAGGACCGGACGGTGGTTTCCGCCGCACTTGCACGCGCAAAGGAAACCAACGCCCCTGCCGCTGCACTGGAACTGCCGGACGGACAGCTTATAACCGGAAAGACAACCAAACTGCTGGGCGCCTCCGCGGCACTTTTACTGAATGCCCTGAAAGAACTTGCCGGATTGGAGCACAAACTCAAGATTATATCCCCTGAGTCCATTGAGCCAATCCAGAAACTGAAAGTAGACTATCTCAAGAGCGTAAACCCGCGGCTCCACACAGACGAGGTACTGATTGCACTTTCCGCGAGCGCCGCACGAAACGAAACCGCCGCACTCGCTTTAAGACAGCTTCCGAAACTCCGCGGATGTCAGGCTCATACCTCGGTGATGCTATCCGATGTGGATATCAAGATTTTCAAAAAGCTTGGGGTTCAGCTTACCTGTGAATCAGACTACGAAAACGGCCATGTTTACCACTAAAATATTTTTCAAAAAAATACTGTATTTTTTCAAAAAATGGGTGTATACTTTTTAAGTATTTTTTATGAGAATGCTATAAAAAGAAACATTAGCAGTACCCCGAATATAGCAGAAACTTATTATTCGGTGTACTAGAGAGATTTTACAGAGGAGGATACTATGGCAGTAAAATATGTATTTGTCACCGGAGGAGTTGTATCTGGTCTTGGAAAAGGAATCACTGCTGCATCGCTTGGCCGTTTGCTGAAGGCAAGAGGATATACCGTTACAATGCAGAAGTTTGACCCATACATTAATATAGATCCGGGAACAATGAATCCTGTACAGCATGGCGAAGTATTTGTAACAGACGACGGAGCAGAAACAGACTTGGATTTGGGACACTATGAGCGTTTCATTGATGAGAGCCTCACACGCAATTCCAATGTCACAACAGGAAAGATTTACTGGTCTGTACTCCAAAAAGAACGCCGTGGTGATTTCGGCGGAGGTACCGTTCAGGTCATCCCTCATATCACAAACGAAATCAAAAGCAGATTTTACCGCAATCCTGCCGCTGAAAATACAGAGATTGCAATTATCGAGGTCGGAGGAACTGTGGGCGATATCGAGAGCCAGCCTTTCCTTGAGTCCATTCGTCAGTTCCAGCATGAAAAAGGTCCGGAAAATGTAATCCTGATTCATGTAACACTGATTCCTTACCTGAGGGCATCTCAGGAAATGAAAACAAAACCGACACAGGCAAGTGTAAAGGAACTGCAGGGAATGGGAATTCAGCCGGACGTCATTGTATGCCGTTCCGAATACCCGCTTGACAATGGAATGAAGGACAAGATTTCTCTGTTCTGCAACATCCCTGCAAATCATGTGCTGCAGAATCTGGATGTTGAATATTTATATGAAGCCCCGCTCGCGATGGAGAAAGAACACCTGGCACAGGTCGTATGCGAGTGTCTGCATCTGGACTGTCCGGAACCGGATTTGAAAGACTGGACCGAGATGGTCGATAACCTGCGCCACCCGACACAGGAAGTGACGGTTGCCCTTGTCGGAAAATATATCCAGCTCCATGACGCTTATATCAGTGTCGTTGAAGCATTGAAACACGGCGGCATTTACAGCCACACAACGGTAAACATTAAATGGATAGATTCCGAGACTGTCACACCGGAAAATGTCTGCGAAGTTCTTGGCGATGTCAGCGGTATACTTGTACCCGGCGGGTTTGGCGACCGTGGAATAGACGGGAAAATCGAGGCAATCAAATATGCCCGGACCCATAATGTACCATTCCTCGGGCTTTGTCTCGGAATGCAGCTTTCTCTTGTTGAATTTGCAAGAGATGTCATCGGGTACAATGATGCACACAGCATGGAGTTAAATCCGAATACCACCCACCCGGTTATCCATATCATGCCGGATCAGATTGGTATTGAAGATATCGGTGGTACACTGAGGCTTGGTTCTTATCCATGTGTATTGAAAGAAAATTCCAGGGCATATAAGATGTACGGCGCAAAAGAGATTCACGAGCGCCATCGCCATCGTTATGAGGTAAACAACGATTACCGGGAAGTGCTCGAAAAGAACGGAATGATGCTTTCCGGACTTTCACCGGACGGGCGTATCGTAGAAATGATTGAGATTCCGGAACACCCTTGGTTTGTTGCTACACAGGCTCATCCAGAGCTGAAATCCAGACCAAACAGACCGCATCCGCTGTTCAAGGGATTTGTCGAGGCTGCTTTGAAACATGCAGGAAAATAGAAAATCGTACCATAAAAGCAGGAGACTGTGCATTTCAATCATGCACAGTCTCCTGCTTTTACTGCTGCCCATCCGGAAAAGATACCGATGAGACCTCCTGCCAGCACATCACTCGGATAATGTACGCCGACATACACGCGCGATAACGCAATAAGTACTGCTAACACTACCGCACAAATCCCATATTTTCTCGGCATCATTTTATAAATCACCGTTGCCGATGCAAAGGAGGCACAGGAATGGCCGGACGGAAAGGAAAAATCACTCTGCGGCTTAATGATAAGCCGCAGTCCGTCAATCACCTCATATGGCCGGAGCCTTGCCACCAGATTCTTCAGCACCACATTCGTAACCAGCGCACCGATGACAAGTGCAAGCAAGGAAACACATCCTATTTTTCTTGTTTTCTTAAAACACAACAGTATAATGGATAATGCAATCCAGAACCATCCTGCATTTCCCAATTTTGTAATCGTTGTCCAAAATCCGTCCATCCAATCCTGGCGGATATAATCCTGAATAAACAATAAGATGTTTCCATCCAGTTCCAATAATTGCTGCATATTACAGAATCCTCTTATCTACTATTTTTCTTCACACTTCTATGCATCTTTGCCGCTCTTACTTGATCAGTTTTTTTCCGATATCAAAACAGTCAAATGTCGCGAAATAGTCATTCGGCGTCTCAGCACGGCGAATCAACTGTACACTCCCGTCTTCCTTCAGCAGGAGTTCCGCGGATTTCAATTTTCCGTTATAGTTATAGCCCATGGAAAATCCGTGTGCACCTGTATCATGAATCACGAGGTAATCCCCCATATCAATCTTCGGCAGCATACGGTCAATTGCAAATTTATCATTGTTTTCACAAAGAGAACCTGTCACATCATACTTGTGGTCGCACGGTGCGTCTTCCTTGCCACTTACAGTAATGTGATGGTATGCTCCGTACATTGCAGGGCGCATCAGGTTGACTGCACAGGCATTCACGCCAATGTACTCTTTGTGTGTATGTTTCTCATGAATTGCTGTTGTAACAAGGCATCCATAAGGTCCTAACATGTAACGGCCGAGCTCTGTGTAGATAGCCACGTCGCCCATGCCTGCCGGTACAAGCACTTCCTCATATACACGGCGCACACCCTCTCCGATTGCATGGATATCATTTGGCTCCTGATCCGGCCGGTATGGGATGCCGATTCCGCCTGACAGGTTGATAAATGTAATATGTGCACCCGTCTCCTTCTGCAGTTTTACTGCCTCCTCAAAAAGTACCTTCGCCAGCATCGGATAGTAATCATTCGTGACTGTATTACTTGCCAGGAATGCATGGATTCCAAATTCTTTTGCCCCTTTGGATTTCAAAGTCCTGAATGCTTCATACATCTGTGGAGTGGTCATGCCGTACTTTGCATCCCCCGGATTGTCCATGATATCATTACTGATCTTAAACAGTCCGCCCGGATTGTAACGGCAACTGATTCTCTCCGGAATATGTCCGATGGTTTCCTCAAGGAATTCAATATGTGTAATATCATCCAGATTAATGGTTGCCCCCAGTCTGTCAGCCAGCTTAAATTCATCCGCCGGTGTGTCGTTGGACGAAAACATAATATCCTGCCCGACTGCTCCGACCGCCTCCGACATCATCAGCTCCGTGTAAGAAGAGCAGTCGCAGCCGCATCCATATTCCCGCAAAATCTGTATCAGAAACGGGTTCGGTGTCGCTTTTACCGCAAAATACTCTTTATATCCCGGATTCCATGCAAATGCTTCCTTCAATGCTTTTACATTTTCACGGATTCCTTTTTCATCATACAAATGAAATGGTGTCGGATAGGTTTTTGTAATCTCATCCAACTGCTCTTTTGTTACGAATGGTTTCTTATTCATCCTTTTTGTTCTCCTTGCTTATTTTCATTAATTTTATCTCATTTGCCAGTGCGTTTTTATACAGCATGACAAAGTTTTTCTTTCCCGAATACAGACAGGTATTCATACTTCCCCTTCCGTACTCTCCGGTCAGCACATGTCTGGAGTCCGTAATAATACCAATCTGTTTTTCCTTTGGCTCACCGACATATACCTGTCCCCCCTTGAACGGAAATACCCCGTCCGTCAGAATCACGACTTTTTTCTTCTGGCGCTGAAGAAATTCCAAATCCCCCCGGAACTCATCCAAACACACAAGCGGACAGGAAATATAAACGCGCTCCTCTGTCTCCCTCAGCAGATTGTGTATCTTATCCTCAATGTTCATCTCGCCCTCAATGGTAATATATCCCTCTTCTTCCACATGCTTATCGGGCAGATTTTCCAGCATCCAATCACGCTCTTCCTGCATTCGCCGGATACAGTTCCCGCAAAACTCTTCCAGCCCGACCGGAATATATTTTTTTGCGTTTTCTTCCAACACATAAGCCGCTCCTTTTTCCGTCAATGCAGCAAGTGCACTGTACGCATTTGACCGGGAAATTCCGGTTAACTTTGCAATCTCATATCCGGTCTGTTTTCCATCCGTCAGAAGCCTCTGGTACACAAGTGCCTCCTGTCTCGTCAGACCGAAATGAATCAGATATTCTATAAACTGCCGCTCATCCATACCTATCCCTCTTTTTAATTCTCAGCACGCTAGTAGTTCTGTACAGGAACACCATATAACATTTCTTTGAAAATGTCAAGAGGATGGCTCCTGCTTTTTTGCAGAAAACATCCCCCTGATTAGAAATTCGTCTTTCATTTAAAAGTCTCCACCGGCTGCCTCTTTGCTGTACTCCCCCAAAAGTGCAAACGCGTGGTTCATCGGACCGGAACCTGCACCCAAATCCAACATTGCCTCAAGCGCACCGGATATATATTCTTTCGCCCGCCTTATCGATTCATCCATATTGTACCCTTTCGCCAGATTAGACGCGATTGCACTGGACAGGGTACATCCGGTTCCGTGTGTGTTCGGATTTCCAATCCGTTTTCCATAAAACCAGCGGCTTTTTCCATCCTGATACAATAAATCATCGGCGCTGCCCAGATGGTGCCCGCCTTTGCAGAGCACCGCACAATGATAAGTCTCGCTGATTATTTTCGCCGCACGAACCATATCCTCCGCTGTCTTCACCTCTATTCCCGCCAACACCTCTGCCTCCGGGACATTCGGTGTCACCAGCGCCGCCATTGGAAGAAGACATTGTTTCATTGTATCCACTGCATCCCCGTTCAGCAACTTTGAACCGCTTGTTGCGACCATAACCGTATCCACAACAATATTTTCTGCATCATATTCCTTTAATTTTTTTGCAATCGTCTGAATCAGTGCCGCGGAGGAAACCATTCCAATCTTCACGGCATCCGGACGGATATCCGTAAAAACACTGTCGAGCTGCTGAGCCAGGAAATCCGGGGTCACTTCCATAATTCCGGCCACACCCACCGTATTCTGCGCCGTCAGCGCGGTAACTGCTGTCATGGCATATACGCCATTTGTAATCATCGTCTTAATATCCGCCTGAATTCCGGCACCCCCACTGGAGTCACTTCCGGCGATTGATAGTGCTGTCCTCATCATTTCTCTCCTGCTGATTTTCTGAACCTAATTCTCTTCATCTGTTACTCTCCGCCAGAATGCCTGAAAATCATCAAACTCCGGCAAATACACATCTGCCGTATTCCATATTTTCCCTAGCTTCCGGTCGTTTGCCCGGTCGTAAACCGCAACTGTCAGAAACCCGGCTTTCTTCGCAGTACGGATGGCATGATAAGCATCCTCAAATACGAGTACTTCATCCGGGTCACAGTCCATCTGTAAAGCCGCTGTCAAATAAATATCCGGTTTATTTTTATCGGTCTCAAGTTCCGTACAGGTCAGAATCCCCTCAAACAGGTTGCGGACTTTAAGCCGATTCAAAGCTGCCTCCAGATTTTTCCGGTCACCCGTCGTCGCAACCACCATTGGAATATGCTGTTCCCGGAACCCTTCCAGAAAAGCGCGCACGCCTTCTTTTAATGGCACACGTTTTGCATAATATTCTTCAATCTCTTTATTTACGCCATCCATCACCTGCTGCGCAGTCAGTTCCAAATGGTATTCTTTAATCATATATTCTGCGCCCTGCTCCATACTCATCGTAAACAATACATCGCCCAGACCTTTTTTTGCCTCAATACCAAGAGATTTCAGATATAATTCCCCCAGATTTTCCCATATGGGCATTGAATTCAGCAGCGTTCCGTCTGCATCAAAAATCGCTCCTTTTATCATGTCTTTTTACCTCACATCACCCAGTACACGGTTTCTCTTACACTGCACATAATAATTTCCTGCCGTGCAGAATCCGGAATCCAGAAATCCATCCATATTTTATGATGCTTCCACCATACGCTGTGTCAGCGCTTTCAGTTCCCGTGCTGCATCCTCGATATCAGGCTGGGCAAATATCGCACTGATAGCAGCAACTCCACAGATTCCGTTTCCTGCAAGCTCCATTACATTATGCGTCCCAATTCCGCCAATTGCAATAACCGGAATAGAAACCGCCCTGCAAATTGCCTTTAATGTATCCCTGCCAACCTCAACCGCATCCGCTTTGGAATTAGTCGGAAATACAGCTCCGACTCCAAGATAATCCGCGCCTCTGCGCTCAGCCTCCAGCGCCTGCTCCACTGTCCGTGCAGAAACCCCAATAATTTTGTGTTCCCCCAGCTTTTCACGCACATCCCCTGCTTCCATATCATTCTGTCCGACATGTACCCCGTCTGCCTCTATTTCTGCCGCAATATCCACATTGTCATTGATGACAAACGGAACACCATACTTTTTACACAATGCTTTGATTTCTTTTGCCTCCGTAAGAAAGGCATCCCTGTCCAGCTCTTTCTCCCTCAACTGAATAAAGGTTACCCCGCCCCTCAGGGCTTTTTCCACCTGTTCGTAAAGTGTCTCTCCATCGAGCCAGTGACGGTCTGTCACCGCATATAATAATAATTCTTTTTTTTCGCACTTCATCTTGTATTGTCCCCTTTTCTATCATACATCATACCTTGCGCCCTGTTCCGGTATCCCTCCGATCAATCATGTTCCCCGTGAACAGGGGACAACACGCCATCTGTCCACTGAGGGTATAAACAGCGTCAATGATGCAAAAGCCGGGCAGCACTTCCCGCCCAGCAAAACTTTGTTTAGGTTCCGTATCAAAAATCCTTATTTCAGGAAATTTTCAATGATAACCGCTTCTGCCTCCTCTTCCGTCATTCCAAATGTACGCAGTTTTACCAACTGTTCATCATTGATTCTCCCAATTGCAGCCTCATGGACAATCTGTGCATCCACATGTTTTGCATTTATCTCCGGAATGGAACTGATTTCCGCTTCGTCCATAATAATAGAATCACACTGTACATGCGCATGACATAAATTTTCTCCAATTGCCCTCGGATGGAATACTTGTTTTGATTCTCCTTTTGCCACAGAACGGGAAATAATTCTGGCAGAACTGTTCTTTCCCTTCAGCTCAACATCCATATTTGAAATTGCTCTCTGTGCGGCATGTGTCATTAATTTCTCCGTGACATAGACTTTTGCATTCTCCGCCAGTTCAATATAATTCTCACGTTTCGTGGAATCAACACCTTTAATCTGGGAAGTCTCCAGCGTAAATACTGAATTCTCCCCGACAAAAATCTTTGTCACCGGATTGAGCACTTTACTGCCGGTTCCATCCCCCTCGGCATAATGGTTTTCCACATACTTCACATTCGCATTTTTCCCGACATGAAAAGCATGGATGCCATCGTGGCGCGTCTCGCTGCATCCTTCTCCGTGAATGCCGCAGCCCGCGACAATTGTCACGTCCGCCCCGTCTTCCACATAGAAATCATTGTATACCACGTCAACTCCCGTTTCTGACATCACAACAGGAATATGCACCTGCTCCTTCTGTGCCTCTGCGCTGATAAAAATGTCAATTCCCGGCTTATCTTCTTTTTTCACAATCCGGATATGGCGGCTGTCCCCATGGCACACTGCCATTCCGTTCAGGCGCAGGTTATAAGCGCCCTCCTGCTTAAATCCATAGGAGTCGATTACTTTCAATACATCTTCCGTTACCTGATTCAGTTCCATTAAAGCTCTCCTCCCTTCTGCTGTCTGCAATGACAGGAATTAATTTCCTGCCCGAACAAATGCGGCATAATCTCTTCCGCCGCCCCGATAGACTCAACCTTGCCGTCTGAAATCACCATAATCCTGTCTGCCATCTGGATAATCCGTTCCTGATGGGAAATGAGAATCAGGCTTTCCCTCTTTTCCCTGTGAATCTGCTCAAACCGCTTAATTAGCATCGAAAAGCTCCACAAGTCAATTCCGGCTTCTGGTTCATCAAAAATACAGATATCGTGATGTTTTGCAAGTACCGTTGCAATCTCGATTCGTTTCATCTCACCGCCGGAAAGTGTTGCATCTGCCTCCCGGTCAATATATTCCATCGCGCACAGTCCGACACTGCTCAGCAGTTCACAGCACTCATCCTCGCTCAGTGCTCTTCCCGCCGCAAGATGCAGCAGCCTTCTGACTGTCATCCCTTTGAACCGCGGCGGCTGTTGGAATGCAAATCCCATCCCTGCTTTTGCCCGCTCATCAACCGTCATCTCCGTGATATCGGTTCCGTTCAGTGTGATTTTTCCTGCCGTCTCTTTATTGATACCCATCAGCAGCTTCGCCAGCGTAGACTTCCCGCCTCCGTTCGGTCCGGTAATCACAAGCATCTCGCCGTCTTTCACAGAAAAACTTACATCCGACAAAATCTCGGACTGCCTGCCCTCTTCCTGTACATCATATGATAAATGTTCTACCTGTAACATTTTGTCACTTCCTTTTCCCTAATCTGCAATTGCGAAAGATTCCTGTCCATTCGGAACAGCATGCCGCATATCCGTCTGCCACACAGACTGTCCGCTGCGAAAGCAGCCCTGCTCCGGGGCATTACGAAAATTCTTCAAATAATTCCTTGTACATATCTGCATAAATGCTTCCCCGCCTCCAGACAAAAGTAAAATCATGGCTCACGTCAAAATCCGTCAGCGGAATCCTCCGTAACTCTCCCTTTTTTATCTCTTCCTTCACTGCGACCTCATATAAAAATGTAATCCCACACCCTGCTTTTGTCAACTCTTTAATTGTCGGAAGGCTGCTGATTTCAATCATTTTTGCAAATTCCTGGATACTTCTGTTCTGCGATGCCAGATAACGTTCCAGTACTTCCCGGGTTCCCGAACCCGGTTCCCTTAGAAGGATCCGCTCTCCGAATACGTCCTCCAGTCTGTCCTGCTGTTTCCGGAACGGATAATGCGGGCTGCTCACCGCAATAAACCGCTCCGTTGAATAATGAAGATATTCATATTCACTTTTATTAAAATATCCTTCCACAAGGGCAAAATCAATCTCCCCGTTGTCCAGACGCTCCAACAACGTCTGTGTATTTGCCACTTCCATATGTAACTGAGCATCTGGATAATGAAGCAGATAACGCTCTAGCACCTTTGACATCACGGCATCCCCCACAGTCATCGTTGCCCCGAACCGGATATCCTGAAACCCGTCATCCGAATGCAGCATCTGGTTCTGTAAAGACTGCTCATCATGCAGCATCGTAATAGCCGCACTCTTCAACAGCTCCCCTGCCGATGTCATTTTCAGTTTCTTCCCCGAATAACAAAACAACTTCGTCCTGTAATGCTCCTCCAGAAACCGGATATGCTGCGACACTGCCGGCTGAGTAATATGTAATTTTTCCGCCGCCCGCGTAAAATTCATACACCGGCAAACCATCAAAAACGTTTCCATACGAAAATCCAGCATCGTAATCCCCCTTTATAAAGATTTAATAGAAATTTAAGGGGGACTGTCCCCTTTGAACTCCCCTCTGAAACTTAATAAGGCGGGACTTCACACGCATGTAAGTCCCGCCATGTATTGTTACTACTCTCCCTACAATTACTATAACATATATTTATGGATAAATAAATATTTATAATTACATTTTATTGTACTTTTTTGATACAATTATTTTGCAAATCATTAAACATATCTTTTAGGAGGTTATTTTTATGAACAATGTAATTAACTCTATGAAATCAAAGATTCCCGGCGTTCTGCTTTGCCTCGTCATCGCAGTATGCTCCTGGTTTCTCGGACGGCTTGCCCCGGTTATCGGCGGACCTGTCTTTGCTATCTTAATCGGTATGGTACTGACACTGTGTATCCCGCAGAAAGAAAAACTACAGTCAGGGATTATCTATACATCTAAAAAAATTCTTCAGGCCGCAGTTGTATTTCTCGGATTTGGCATGAATCTCTCCCAGATTCTGGCGCGGGGCAGGCAGTCCCTCCCCATCATCCTGACTACAATCAGTGTGTCGTTACTAACTGCTTTTATCCTGTACAAATTAATCAAAATCCCTGCAAACAATGCCGTCCTGGTCGGCGTCTTCCTCCGTCACGGCAGCCGCAACGGCATGGGACGGAATCCACGGCAGCAACACATTGGAAATCGCCGCAATCGTAAAAATGACCAGAACACTTGCCATCATCCCGATTACAATTGTACTTGCCATCTGGACAGGCAGAAAAAATAAAAAAACCGAAGGCTCCTCCTTCAGTCTCAAACGCGCACTTCCATATTTTGTTTTATTCTTTATTCTGGCTTCCGTCGTTACAACAGTTTTCCAGCTTCCAACAAGCGTCACTGCCCCGCTGAAAGAATTGAGTAAATTCCTGATTATCATGGCAATGGCTGCTATTGGTTTGAACACCAATATAGTTAAACTGGTCAAAACCGGAGGCAAGCCAATCTTCACCGGATTGTGCTGCTGGGTATGCATCACACTGACAAGTATCGGAATGCAGCATATACTGGGAATCTGGTAATATCTAAACTAAAAATACATATTACAGCCTACCCGGATTAAAAAAATGAACACTGTTGTCCGCAGATTGTGTTTAAGGCTCATCATAATATTTAGCCAAACACAACCTCAGGACAGCAATGTTCAAATACTTTCTATAATCTTATAAACTCTACTCTACTGTTGCAATGTCTATCAGTGTAAGTTTCTGAATATCCGTATTTTCCAGACTGGTAATCAACGCTCTTGCGGTATCCATCGCAGTCAGTACATTAACACCTGTTTCAATCGCATTTCTACGGATTACAAATCCATCCCTGGAGTGGTCTGCACCCTGTGCCGGGATATCGATGACAAGGTCAATCTCATGCCCAAGAATCAAATCCATCAGGTTCGGGGACTCCTGCTCAATCTTACGAACCGGAATTGCCTTTACGCCTGCTTCATTCAAAGCCTTTGCTGTTCCTCCCGTGGCAAAAATACGGTATCCGATATCCGCAAATCTTCGTCCAACCTTTACAGCCTCTTCCTTCTCTTCATCCCGGACAGTCATAATCATGTTTTTAAACTTCGGCAGTTTGATTCCTGCTCCGAGGAACGCTTTGTACAATGCCTCATCAAATGTCTTTGCAATTCCAAGACACTCCCCGGTAGATTTCATTTCCGGTCCGAGGCTGATATCAGCGCCACGGATTTTCTCAAAGGAGAATACCGGCATTTTGATTGCAATATAATCTGCCTCCTTCTGCAGTCCCGGCGTATATCCAAGCTCACGGATTTTTTTGCCGATGATAACCTGAGTTGCCAGCGGTACAATCGGAATCCCCGTTACTTTGCTGATATAAGGAACGGTACGGCTGGAACGTGGGTTGACCTCGATTACATAGACATCATCTTCGCCGCACACAATGAACTGGATATTAATCATTCCGATTACGTGCAGTGATTTTGCAAGTCTTCTTGTATATTCTGCAATCTTTTCTTTTGCAGCTTTCGTCAGGCTCTGTGCCGGATATACTGAGATACTGTCTCCGGAATGGATACCGGCACGTTCAATATGCTCCATAATTCCAGGAATCAGGATATCTTCTCCGTCACATACTGCATCAACCTCAATCTCTTTTCCCTGTAAATATTTATCTACGAGGATTGGATGATCCTGTGCGATTCGGTTGATGATTCCGATAAATTCATCGATATCATGGTCATTAATGGCAATCTGCATTCCCTGTCCGCCAAGTACATAGGAAGGTCTTACAAGTACCGGATATCCCAGCTTGTTGGCAACAGCTTTCGCCTCCTCTGCGGTAAATACCGTGCCTCCTGTCGGACGCGGAATCCGGCATTCTTCCAGAATTTCATCAAACAGTTCACGATCCTCTGCTTTATCTACATTTTCCGCGGAAGTTCCAAGAATCGGTACGCCCATCTTCATCAGGCTCTCTGTCAGCTTGATTGCTGTCTGTCCGCCAAACTGGACAACTGCTCCGTCCGGTTTCTCAATATCCACGATGCTCTCTACATCTTCCGGTGTCAGGGGCTCAAAATACAGCTTATCTGCAATATCAAAGTCTGTACTTACAGTCTCCGGATTGTTATTTACAATAATTGTCTCATAACCCTCCTTAGAGAATGCCCAAGTACAATGCACGGAACAGAAATCGAACTCAATCCCCTGTCCGATACGGATTGGGCCGGAACCAAGTACCAGTACTTTCTTCCTGTCTCTTGTCTCTTCTACTTCCGACTCGCCGCCGAATACAGAATAGTAATATGGCGTCTCTGCCGCAAACTCAGCCGCACAGGTATCAACCATCTTGTATGCTGCAACAATGCCATTTGCATGACGCATACCGTGGATCTCGCGCTCATCTCTGCCGGTCAGTCTTGCGATGACATTATCCGGGAACTCGATTCTCTTTGCTTCTCTGAGAAGTTCCGGTGTCAGCTCTTCAGTCTGCAGTCTCTTCTCCATCTCGGTAATGATAGCAAATTTATCGATAAACCATGTGTCAATCTTCGTAATTGCATGGATTTCATCATAAGAAATACCGCGGCGGATAGCCTCTGCTATTCTCCACATCCTCATGTCATCCACAACCTGAAGCTGTTCCATCAGCTCATCATCTGACAACTCTGTAAAATCATAGGACATCAGGCAGTCTACATGCTGCTCCAGAGAACGGATTGCTTTCATCAGCGCTCCTTCAAAGTTATCACAGATACTCATAACCTCTCCGGTCGCCTTCATCTGAGTTGTCAGTGTTCTCTTCGCACTGATAAACTTATCAAACGGAAGCCTCGGAATCTTTACAACACAGTAATCCAGCATTGGCTCAAAGCTTGCGTAAGTTTTATGCGTGATGGCATTCTTAATCTCATCCAGCGTGTAACCAAGCGCAATCTTCGCTGCAACCTTGGCAATCGGATAACCGGTTGCCTTAGATGAAAGAGCGGAGGAACGGCTGACACGAGGATTTACCTCAATTACACAATATTCAAATGAATCAGGGTTCAACGCATACTGCACATTACATCCACCTGTAATATTCAGCTCACTGATAATATTCAGCGCGGAAGTACGCAGCATCTGATACTCCTTATCTCCCAATGTCTGAGACGGAGCTACAACGATACTGTCTCCGGTATGCACGCCAACCGGGTCAATGTTTTCCATATTACATACGGTAATACAATTCCCTTTGCTGTCCCGCATTACCTCGTACTCAATCTCTTTCCATCCTGCGATACAGCGCTCAACAAGAACTTGGCCAACACGGGAAAGACGGAGCCCGTTTTCCAGAATCTCAACCAACTGGTGGGAATCATGTGCGATACCACCGCCGCTTCCACCCAGTGTATATGCCGGGCGAAGTACAACCGGATAACCAATGCTGTTTGCAAATTCGAGCCCGTCCTCAACATTTTCAACGACAAGTGAAGCTGCGACCGGCTCACCGATTTTCTCCATGGTCGCCTTGAATTCCAGACGGTCCTCTGCTTTTCTGATTGTCTCGGAAGTCGTACCTATCAGACGTACATTATTTTCCTTTAAAAATCCTGCCTCTTCCAGTTCCATTGCAAGATTCAGTCCTGCCTGTCCGCCAAGTGTCGGCAGCACGCTGTCCGGCCGCTCCTTTTTAATCAACTGTTCCACGACCTCTACTGTCAAAGGCTCAATATATACACGGTCTGCAATATCCTTATCTGTCATGATGGTCGCCGGATTTGAGTTCAGAAGAACAACCTCTAAGCCTTCCTCTTTCAGAGAACGGCATGCCTGTGTCCCCGCATAATCAAACTCTGCTGCCTGTCCGATGACAATCGGTCCAGAACCGATAACCAATACTTTTTTTATGCTATTATCTCTAGGCATTATTTGGTTCCTCCCATCATATCAATAAATCTGTCAAACAAGTATCCTGAATCCTGTGGTCCCGGACATGCTTCCGGGTGGAACTGTACCGTAAAAATATTCTTGCCGGTATAAGCCAGTCCTTCGTTTGTTCCGTCATTTACATTGACGAATGCCGGAACCGCCACCTTTGGATTTACATTTTCCGCATCCACTACATAGCCATGGTTCTGTGAAGAAATGTAAACACGTCCTGTCTGCAAATCTTTTACCGGATGGTTGCCGCCACGGTGTCCGTATTTCAGTTTATGGGTGGAGGCACCCGTAGCAAGAGCCATCAACTGATGCCCCAGACAAATTGCAAATATCGGAATCTCTGTATTGTATAATTTCTTGATTTCTTTGATAATAGATGTGCAGTCCGCCGGATCTCCAGGTCCGTTTGACAACATGATACCGTCCGGATTGGCAGAAATGATTTCTTCTGCGGTCGTATGGGCCGGATAAACTGTTACTTCACATCCGCGGTCATTCAATGACTTTGCAATGTTATTTTTAGCTCCAAGATCCAAAAGGGCAACTTTCTTTCCTGTACCTTCCAGAACATACTTCTCATCGCAGGTAACTTTTGAAACAACATCGCCTACTGTATAGGCCTTCAGTTTCGGAACAATCTCCTCCAGATTGTAATTCTCATTCGTGGTAATCATACCGTTCATCGTACCCTTTTCTCTCAGAATCTTCGTAAGGGCACGGGTATCAATCCCGGCAATTCCCGGAATATCCTGTTCCTTCAGGAAATCTTGAATCGTTCCTTCACATCTGAAGTTGCTTGGCATACGTGACAACTCTCTTACGATGTAACCGTCAGGCCATGCCTTTCTGGACTCCATATCCGGTGTAATTCCATAATTTCCAATCAATGGATAGGTCATGACAACTGCCTGTCCCGCATAAGAAGGGTCAGTTAACACCTCTAAATAACCTGTCATGGAGGTATTAAATACGATTTCACTGATCATATCTCTCGTCGAACCGATACTTGTTCCAGTAAACACGGTTCCGTCTTCTAAAATTAGAAACGCTTTCATCTGTTCACCTATTCCCTTCATCATATTTGTGAAATGTGATGCCACCGGGCATCTGCTTTTCGTTCCTTTGAGACTGTCTTTCTATAAAAGAAAGGCTCTGACAGCCCTTTCCTATATACATAGCAAAGGCACTCTTGGAGTCTTTCATTCCAGAGCGCCCACTTTCTCAAATTGTAAAGATTATACTATATTTGATTCCATAATTCAACCGCTTTATTATAGTTTTTTACATTTGTTTTTTTGATTATAAAAAATACAATGCATAAGTTTCCCATTTTTCCATTTTGTGCTATACTTTGACATAGAAACATGCGAACGGAAGGAGTCAGTCACAATGATGCATGTATACTCCTGAGTTTTGAAGTTAATATATTAGTATAATACCAATAACCCCTTGTGGTTA
>X357_Northern_Tamandua__coassemble_347_pt1 | contig 64308 bp, 49 predicted proteins | sample X357_Northern_Tamandua__metabat2_low_PE_004 | metagenome-assembled genome bin X357_Northern_Tamandua | reverse complement strand
CTTATTGAATATGGGATGAGAGAACAGTATCGGAGACGGTACTGTTTTTTTGATTATGTTATCTTTGTGAAAGATGGATTTGCCATCGACTATATCCCCCAAATCATGTATAATCAATGGATGAAATATTTTACTTTCATCATCAGGTTAGTTAGTAGGAGGCATAATACATATGGCAAAATTAAGTACATTATGTTACATTGGGCGCGATGACCAGTATCTCATGCTGCACCGCACGGTAAAGGAGCATGACGTAAATAAGGATAAATGGATTGGTGTGGGAGGACATTTTGAGAAGGATGAAAGCCCGGAAGAGTGTCTGCTGCGTGAGGTGTGGGAAGAAACCGGATATACCTTGACATCATATCGGTTCCGGGGAATTGTGACGTTTGTTTCAGGTAATGGGGTAACGGAATATATGTCATTGTTTACGGCGGATGCTTTTGAAGGCGAGCCGGTTCCGTGTGATGAAGGTGAGCTGGAATGGGTGGATATTCAGGATATTGGGAAACTGAACCTTTGGGAAGGGGACAGGATTTTCCTCCGCTTGCTTGCGGAAGATGCGCCGTTCTTCTCATTAAAACTTGTCTATGATGGGCAGGACCATCTGATATCGGCAGCTTTAAATGGAAGCGTATTGAATTTGCAACAATGAGAAGTTTATGGTATCCTATAGAATAATAGTTTCCGAAAAGGAGGAAGACCGGTGCGGTTAAGTAAGTTATTAGAACGTTTAAAATATGAAGTAGTGCAGGGCAGTGATTCAATTGAGATTACAACGCTGATCAATGATTCCAGAAAAGTTGAAACCGGCAGTGTATTTGTCTGCATCAGCGGCGCCGTTGTGGACGGGCATGATTTTATTGAGGATGTTGCGAAGAAGGGGGCGGCGGCAGTCATTGTCGGGAGAGAGGTGGATGCACCTGAGGATATGACGGTGATTCGGGTTGCAGATACCAGATATGCGCTTGCATTGATGTCAGCGGCATATTTCGGATACCCGGCAGATAAATTGAAAATCATCGGAATTACCGGAACAAAAGGCAAGACGACGACCACATATATGGTTAAGTCAATTCTGGATGATGTCGGACACCATGTTGGGCTGATTGGGACAATCGAGGCGATTATTGGGGAAAAACATATTCCGGCGGCAAATACGACGCCGGAGTCTTATACGATTCATAAGTATTTCGCAGAGATGGTAGAAGCAGGCTGTGACTGCGTTGTAATGGAAGTTTCCTCTCAGGGGCTGATGCTGCACCGTACTGCGGGCATCCCGTTTGAGATTGGTATTTTTACGAATCTTGGAAAAGACCATATCGGTCCGAATGAACATAGAGATTTTGAGGATTACAAGAGATGCAAGGGAATGCTTTTTAAACAGTGCAGACTTGGTATTGCGAATATAGATGATAAATATTTTGAAGATGTATTTCGGGGCGCAACCTGTAAGGTGGAGACCTTTGGATTCTCGGAAAAAGCAAATTTGCGCGCAGTAGATACCCATCTTGTTTCCAGACCGGGTTATCTTGGAGTAGCTTACCATGTAGCCGGATTGATGGATTTTGATGTGGAGATCGATGTTCCGGGGACATTCAGCGTATATAATTCCCTGACCGCGATTTCCGTGTGCAGACACTTTGATGTCCCGGTGGAAAATATTAAGAAGGCGCTGAAAGCTGCGAAAGTCAAAGGGCGTATTGAGATGGTGAAGGTGTCTGATGATTTTACATTGATGATAGATTATGCACATAATGCAATGAGTTTGGAGAGTCTGCTGACAACCTTAAAGGAATATAACCCAACAAGACTGGTATGTCTGTTTGGATGTGGCGGTAACCGCTCCAAAGACAGACGTTACGAGATGGGAGAGGTGTCCGGACGCCTCGCAGATCTGACAATCATCACATCCGATAACCCAAGATTCGAGGAACCACAGGATATCATAGACGATATCAAAATCGGAATTGAAAAAACAGACGGAAAATACGTGGAAATCTGCGACCGGAAAGACGCAATCAAGTATGCCATTGAGCATGGTCAGCCAGGGGATGTCATTGTCCTTGCAGGAAAAGGACATGAGGATTACCAGGAAATCAAGGGTGTAAAACATCCAATGGACGAACGTGTGCTGATTCAGGAAGTGCTGGATGAACTGGCTGAAAATTAGTAGGGATTGAGGATGAGACAGATAGTATACAACGGAAAATGGGTGCAGAATAAGGAGATAGAGTTTCATGTTTGCGAGCATAATCGTAGATATCACACATGAAAAACTGGATAAGATTTTTCAATACAGGGTCCCCTCCCATATGGAAGGGGCACTTTCTGTTGGGATGGAAGTTTTTGTGCCGTTTGGAAAGGGAAACCGCAGGACGAAGGGGTACGTCATAGATTTTTCGGAAACCTGTGATTATGACCTGTCTAAAGTGAAAGAAATCCAGGAGATTTCTTCAAAAGGAGTTGCAATTGAGGGAAAACTGGTGGCGTTGGCGGCATGGATGAAAGAGCACTATGGCGGTACGATGATACAGGCGTTGAAAACGGTGCTCCCCATTAAGCAGAAGGAACAGGCAAAGGTGAAGAAAAGGGTGCGTTTGCTGCTGCATAGGGAGGAAGGCAGGAAGAAACTGGACTTTTATCTGGAAAAGAACCAGCGGGCGCGGGCGCGGCTGCTGGCTGCGCTTTTAGATGAACCGGTGCTTGATTATGAATTGGTCAGTAAAAAGCTGAACATCACGATGCCTGTTATCCGTGCTTTAGAAGAGCAGGGCATTCTTACATTGGAATCAGAGCAGGTGTATCGCAATCCGATACGGAAACGAGAGCAGGAGAGCCGACAGATTACTTTTACCGCAGAACAGCAGAATGCGATTGAGCAGTTCTGGGAAGACTATCGGAAGGAGGATTATGGCACTTATCTGATTCATGGAGTGACCGGCAGTGGAAAGACGGAAGTATATATGGAAATGATTCGCCGTGTGGCAGAGCAGGGGAGGCAGGCAATTGTGCTGATTCCGGAGATTGCGCTGACCTTTCAGACGGTACTGCGGTTTTACCGTTGTTTTGGTGACCGGGTGTCGATTATGAATTCCCGATTATCTGCCGGGGAACGCTATGACCAGATGATGCGGGCAAAAGAAGGCAAGGTGGACGTGATGATTGGTCCGCGTTCCGCACTGTTTACACCATTTCCGAATCTGGGGCTGATTGTCATTGACGAGGAGCATGAAAACACATACAAAAGTGAACAGATTCCACGGTATCATGCGCGGGAGACGGCGATTGCACGGGCGAAAATGGAGGATGCGAGCGTTGTGCTTGGATCTGCGACTCCGTCTCTGGAAGCAATGTACCGGGCAAAGCATGGAGAATACCATCTGCTTGAATTGAAAAGCCGTTCGCAGCAGCAGGAGATGGCAGAAGTCCATGTGGTGGACTTGCGGCAGGAATTAAAGAACGGCAACCGTTCGATTTTAAGTGAAAAACTACAGGCGCTGATGGCGGACCGGCTGGAGAAAAAGGAGCAGATGATGCTGTTTCTGAACCGGCGTGGATATGCAGGATTTATTTCCTGCCGGGAATGCGGGCACGTTGTGAAATGCCCGCATTGTGATGTCTCACTGTCCTGTCACCGGAACGGAAGAATGGTCTGCCATTATTGCGGATATGAAGAACCGAAGATTACAGTCTGCCCGGAGTGCGGTTCAAGGCATGTGGGAGAATTCCGTGCGGGAACTCAGCAGATTGAGGATATCGTGAAGCGGCAGTTTCCGGAGGCAAGAGTGCTGCGGATGGATATGGATACGACAAGAGAGAAAGACGGACATGAGAAAATTCTGGCGGCATTTGCGAATGAAGAGGCAGATATTCTTGTGGGAACACAGATGATTGTCAAAGGACACGATTTCCCCAATGTGACGCTTGTCGGTGTACTGGCGGCAGACATGTCCCTGTATTCGGATGATTACCGGTCAGGTGAGCGGACATTCCAGCTTCTGACTCAGGCAGAGGGAAGAGCCGGGCGTGGGGAAAAAAAGGGTGAAGCTGTAATCCAGACCTACAGTCCGGGGCATTATGCAATTGTAAATGCCGCAGCGCAGGATTATGAGGCATTTTATAGAGAAGAAATCCACTACCGGGAGCTGATGGGATACCCGCCTTGCGAGAATCTGCTGGCAGTGCTTGTAAGCTGTGAGGAAGAACGGTTACTAGAAACCGGATGTAAATATTTGAAGGAATATGCACTGCGTGTACGTGGAGAGGAGCAGATTGATATTATCGGACCGGCAAGTCCGGGGATTGGGAAAATAAATGATGTATATCGAAAAGTGCTCTATCTGAAAACGGAAAGATATGTTACACTGATAAAGATGAAAAACAGACTGGAGCAATATATTGAGGTGAATTCCGGATTCAGCCGGATGCGGATTCAGTTTGATTTTAATCCGATGAAGGTGTTTTAAAACTTATCCAGTTCAGGCAAAGACCGTGAAACAGTCCGGTTGGGCCACATGACTGGATGATAATAAAATGGTAACTGTTCAGAGCCATGCGCATCTGCAACGGTTTTATGCGTTGGATGCTTGCATTCATAAGCATAAATCGGTGCAGATGCATATGGCGGATACGTCTCATCTCAAAATCCGCAGAATTTTGAGATGGCTCTGAACAGTTACATAAAATGAAAAAAGTTTGGAGGTTATTATGGCAATTCGAGAAGTTCGTGAAATTGGGGACGATATTTTAACAAAACAGTGTAAGGAAGTAACAAAGATGACAATGCGTACACAGATTCTGATTGAGGATATGCTGGATACGATGTACGAAAAATTCGGTGTAGGGCTGGCAGCGCCGCAGGTCGGAGTCCTTAAGAAAATCGTAGTTATTGATGTTGGGGACGGACCGGTTGTGTTGATTAACCCTGAGGTTGTCGAGACTTCCGGTGAGCAGACCGGAGAGGAAGGATGCCTGAGCGTACCGGGTAAATATGGAATCGTGACCAGACCAAACCATGTGAAGGTGCGCTTTCTTAATGAAGAGATGGAGGAGACGGAACTGGAGGGAGAGGGACTCCTTGCACGTGCGTTCTGCCATGAGATTGACCATTTGTCAGGAAAACTGTATGTTGAATTGGCAGAAGACGGAATCCACGACGTGGAATATGAGGACGCCGGGGAAGAGTATGCCGGAGATGACGGGGAGGAATAGCAGAGAATGAAAGTCATTTTTATGGGAACGCCGGATTTTTCAGTCGGAACACTGGAAGCTCTTGTGGAGGCAGGCCATGAAGTCTGTCTGGTGGTGACGCAGCCGGACAAACCAAAAGGGCGCGGGAAAGAGATGCAGTATACGCCGGTGAAAGAGACGGCGGTAAAGCATGGAATCGAAGTATACCAGCCGCGCAGAATCCGTGAGCCGGAATGCGTGGATGTTCTGAAAAAATACAATGCAGATATTATGGTTGTTGTTGCGTTTGGACAGATTCTGCCAAAAGAAATTCTTAGTATGACACCTTACGGCTGTGTGAATGTCCATGCTTCACTGCTTCCGAAGTATCGTGGAGCAGCACCGATTCAGTGGGCGATTATCGAGGGCGAAGAGGTGACCGGAGTAACAACGATGCAGATGGACGAAGGGCTGGATACCGGAGATATGCTGCTGAAGACCGAGGTTCCGATTACTGCGGAAGAGACAGGGGAGAGCCTGCACGATAAACTTGCAGCAGCGGGGGCAGTACTCTGTGTGGAGACGCTGAAGGGGCTGGAAGCAGGAAATATCCGGCCGGAAAAACAGGGAGAGAGCCCGACCGCGTATGCAAGGATGCTGGACAAGAAACTGGGAAATATTGACTGGTCAAAATCAGCAGTGGAGATTGAGCGGCTTGTGCGCGGATTAAATTCCTGGCCGAGTGCGTATACGCACTGGGGGAATAAAGTGGTGAAAATCTGGAAAGCGGATGTGGGATCGGAGCAGGGCCGAGAAGAATCTGAAATGGCAGATGCAAAGCCGGGGACGGTTGTACGCGTGGATAAGGAATGCTTTTGGGTTCAGACAGGCGGGGGCTGTCTGGCTGTGAAGGAATTACAGGTTCCGGGGAAAAAGAGAATGGAGACAAGTGCATTTTTGAGGGGATATACATTAAACGAAGGTACTCATTTTACCTGTGACTAATTCGGTATATTGGGCTCGCCGGTAAAATCAGGGTACTCATTTTCAGGAGGCATTAATTATGTATGGTTTTTATTATGATCCAACGTATATCCTTGTTCTAATCGGAGTTGTCATCTGTATGATGGCATCTTCCAATGTAAACCGGACATTTAACCGCTATTCCAGAGTCTGGAGCCATACCGGGCTGACCGGAAGAGAGGCGGCAGAGAAGATTCTGCGGGCAAATGGAATCTATGACGTGCAGGTGCAGCACGTGTCGGGCAACCTGACAGACCATTATGACCCGAGAAATAAAGTGTTAAGACTGTCAGATGCAACCTATCAGTCCGCATCCGTTGCGGCAATCGGCGTGGCTGCCCATGAATGCGGTCATGCAGTGCAGCATGCGACCGGATATGTGCCGCTAAAAATCCGTGGTGCATTGGTCCCGGTAGCTAATTTCGGCTCTGCGCTTGCGTGGCCTTTGATTTTGATTGGTCTGCTGATAGGAGGAAATTCTTCCGTTGTGCTGATAAATTTTGGAATTCTTTTATTCTCAGCAGCGGTATTGTTTCAGCTTGTGACACTGCCGGTAGAGTGGAATGCCTCTTCCCGTGCACTCCGTGCCCTTGAGACAAGCGGGATGTTATACGAGGAAGAAATTCATGATACGAGAAAAGTGCTGCGTGCGGCGGCGTTGACTTATGTGGCAAGTGCAGCGTCTGCAATTTTACAGCTTCTGCGTATTCTTATTATATCAGGAGGAAGAAGACGGGATGATTAAATCTCATATTGGGAAAAGAAGACAGGATGACGAAATCCCATATTAAGGGAAACAGGGCGGGATAACGAAATCCCATATTAGGGGAAACAGGGCGGGATAACGAAATCCCATATCAGGAGGAAGGAGACAGCATGACTAAATCGGTAAATGAGCGGGAACTGGTACTTGGGATTCTAATGGAAATTACAGAAAACGGGATGTACAGCCATATCATACTGAGGGATGTGCTGAACAAATATCAGTATCTGGATAAGAAAGAGCGTGCGTTCATTACAAGGGTGAGCGAGGGAACGCTGGAGCATATGCTGGAGATTGATTATATTCTGAATCAGTTTTCTAAAGTCAAGGTAAAGAAAATGAAACCGGTGATTCGCAACATTCTCCGCAGTGCGGTTTACCAAATCAAATATATGGACAGCGTACCCGATTCTGCCGCCTGTAATGAGGCGGTGAAGCTGGCAGTGAAAAAGGGATTCGGGAGTCTTCGTGGATTTGTCAATGGTGTATTGCGCAATGTAGCGAGAAACCTGAATCAGATTACCTATCCGGCAGAAGGATTGCAGCGTCTGTCCATTCAATATTCGATGCCGGAGTGGATTCTGGAACTCTGGCTGAGTTCCTATCCGGAAGAAACGGTTGAGCGGATGCTGCAGGCATTTCAGGAGGAGACGTCTCTGACAATCCGGTGCAATCTGCGCTGCGTGACACCGGAAGAACTGAAAACTCATCTGGAGGCGGAGGGGGTGGCTGTTGCGCAGCACCCCTATCTGCCGTATGCATTTGAGATATCCGGATATGATTATTTGGGAGAACTGCAAAGCTTTCAGAATGGAGAATTTTCCGTGCAGGATATCAGCTCCATGTTGGTCAGTGAGCTTGCCAATCCGGAATCAGGGGATTATGTGATGGATGTCTGTGCTGCGCCGGGAGGAAAAAGCCTGCACATGGCTGAGAAACTGAAGGGAACCGGGCATGTAGAGGCACGTGATTTGACAGCGTACAAAGTCAGTCTGATAGAGGAGAATATCCGGCGGACCGGATTGGGGAATATCAGGGCAGTACAAAAGGATGCGCTGCAGTTTGATGAAGCTGCGGTGAAAAAAGCAGATGTCGTGCTGGCAGATTTGCCATGTTCCGGACTGGGGGTTTTGGGAAAGAAGACGGATTTGAAATACAAGGCGACAGAAGAAGGAACGGCTGCATTGGCAAGGATGCAGAGAGAGATGCTGGGGAATGTACAGGCATATGTGAAGGACGGCGGAAAGCTGGTGTACAGTACCTGTACGGTGAATCCGCAAGAAAATATGGAAAACGTGCATTGGTTTTTGAATGAATATCCGGAATTTTCTCTTTGTGATATTCGGGGACTGCTCTGTGAAGAGCTTAGAAATGATGTGGAAGAGAACGGCTGTATACAGTTGCTGCCGGGGGTTCATCAAAGTGATGGTTTTTTCCTTGCCTGTATGAAAAGGCAGTCATGAAAAGGCGAAGAATGAGAATCATGAATTAGAAAAGGAAGTCAGCAGGAATATGAAAAAAGATATTCGGGCATATACATATGAAGAATTACAGGAAGAAATAAAGTGTATGGGGGAAAAAGCATTCCGTGCAAAACAGATTTATGAATGGCTGCATATGAAGACAGCAGATACATTTGACGAGATGTCGAATCTCTCCAAAGCACTTCGGGAAAGGCTGGAAGAGCAATATGAAATCCTTCCGGTGTCTATGCTCGAGCGGCAGGAATCCAAACTGGACGGAACGAATAAATTTCTCTTCCGGATGTATGACGGCAACGTGGTGGAGAGTGTGCTGATGCGTTACAAACATGGAAATTCTGTCTGTATTTCCTCACAGGTTGGCTGCCGGATGGGCTGTCGGTTCTGTGCTTCCACGATTGGTGGATTGGAGCGTAATCTTTCTGCATCTGAGATGTTGGGGCAGATTTATCAGATTCAGAAAATTATCGGGGAACGGGTGTCCAATGTCGTAATTATGGGAACCGGTGAGCCGATGGACAATTATGAAAATTTTTTGAAATTCATTCACATTCTGACCGATGGGCATGGATTGAATATCAGCCAGCGGAATGTGACGGTATCGACCTGTGGAATCGTACCGCGGATTTATGATTTGGCAAAGGAGCATTTACAGATTACACTGGCATTGTCTCTTCACGGTTCCAATCAGGAGAAACGCAGGGAACTGATGCCGGTTGCGAACAAATATGAATTGTCAGAGGTGCTGCGGGCGTGTGATGCGTATTTTGAAGAGACGGGACGGCGGATTACTTTCGAATACAGCCTGGTACATGGCGTCAATGATACCGCGGAAGATGCAAGGGAACTGATTGATATTCTGAAACCGCGGAACTGCCATCTGAACCTGATACCGGTAAATCCGATTAAGGAACGTGATTTTGTGCGTCCGGACAGGAAAAATGCGTTGAATTTCAAAAATAAACTTGAAAAAAGCGGAATAAATGTTACTATAAGAAGAGAAATGGGCTCAGATATTGATGGGGCGTGTGGTCAGCTCAGACGCCGTTATGTTGATACAGGCGGGGAGTCAAATCTCCCGCAGCAAGGCTGACGGGGCATGACATTTGTTGTTGTGCAGCAAGTTGTGGGGCATTCAACTCCTGCGGCAGCCGCCAAATGGATATGCCTGCATATCCGCCCGGCTCGTTGCCCGCAGAAATAAAGGAGAATATTATGAAGACATTTTCTATTACCGATGTAGGAATGGTAAGACAAGTGAATCAGGACTATGTCTATACGACAGACAATCCGTTGGGACCTCTCCGGAATCTTTTTGTTGTTGCAGACGGAATGGGCGGACATCAGGCAGGAGATTATGCATCTAAGTACACGGTAGAGGTGATGCGTTCAGAGCTTGAAAAGAGCAATGAGAATGATATTGAGAGAGCGCTTGTTTCTGCAATTAAGACGGCGAATAAGGCGATTATCAGACGGGCTTCCGAGAACGAACATCTGAAGGGGATGGGAACAACGGTTGTTGCGGCAACAATCGCTGACCATATGATGTATTTTGCCAATGTCGGAGACAGCCGTCTGTATCTGATTAATCAGGGAATTACACAGTTAACGAAGGACCATTCCCTCGTAGAAGAAATGGTGCGTCTTGGCGGCATCAAGCCGGAGGAGGCAAAGCATCATCCTGATAAGAATATCATCACAAGGGCCATTGGGGCAAAGGACAGTGTAGAAGTAGATTTTTACGAGCATCGTCTGAAACAGGGAGACATCATTTTGATGTGTACAGACGGTCTCAGCAATATGGTGGAAGATGAGGAGCTTTTCCATATTGTACAGGGAGGAAGAGATATTGTAGAAGCCGGGACCGCACTGGTGGGAACGGCGAAAGAGAACGGCGGTACAGATAATATTGGAGTTGTACTGGTGGAGCCGTTTACTGATGAGGTGAGTATATGTTAAAAGAAGGGATTTTTTTAGGGAAGCGCTATGAGATTCTCGGGCGCATTGGTTCAGGCGGCATGGCAGATGTCTATAAAGGCAAGGATCACAAGCTGAACCGGTATGTTGCGGTGAAGGTGCTCAAAAGCGATTACCGCAATGATGAGACATTTATCCAGAAGTTTGTGAGTGAGGCACAGGCCGCAGCAGGTCTGATGCATCCAAATGTTGTAAATGTATATGATGTGGGCCAGGACCGGGGACTGTATTATATGGTCATGGAACTGGTGGAAGGCATCACACTGAAAGATTATATCGAAAAAAAGGGACAGCTTTCCGCAAAGGAGACAATCAGTATTTCCATTCAGATGGTAAGCGGAATTCAGGCTGCCCATAATCATCATATTATCCACAGAGATATCAAACCACAGAACATTATTATTTCCAAAGATGGAAAGGTAAAGGTGACCGATTTCGGGATAGCGAGAGCAACTACTTCCACGAAAACAATCAGCACGAATGTCATGGGCTCTGTGCATTACACATCGCCGGAGCAGGCACGCGGCGGGGTTGTAGATGAGAGAAGTGATATTTATTCAGCCGGAATTACGATGTATGAGATGGTTACCGGTCATGTACCGTTTGACGGGGACTCTACCGTAACAGTTGCGATTAAGCACTTAAAGGAGCAGATTGTGTCACCGTCTGAGGAGGTGCCGGATATTCCGTATAGTCTGGACCGGATTATTATGAAATGTACCGAGAAAAACACGGAATGCAGATATCAGGACTGTCAGGAGCTGATTGCGGATTTGAAACATTCTCTGGTAGATCCGGATGGCGATTTTGTGAATGCAACTGTTCCGATGGGGGATACCGCCGATGAGACGATTCTGATGTCCGATGACGAGCTTCAGCAGATTAAGAATCGTGAATATCCTCAGGAAGATGAATACGATGACGAGGATTACGATGATGAAGAATATGATGACGATGATGAAGATGAGTATGACGGTCGAAAGAACGGGCGCCTTGATCCGGACAGCCGGAGGAAGAACAATGTAGACCCGAATACGAAGAAAATTATGAAGATTCTGATGGTTGTGGCAGCGGTGATTATCGCGTTGGTTGTGATTTTCCTTGTAGGAAAGACAGCAGGTGTGTTCAGGAACGGTACCGGAGTCAATACAAGCAGCACGGAGACAAAAGTAGTAGTGCCGGATTTGCTTGGTATGACAGAAGAGCAGGCAAAAGCAGCCCTGCGTAAGAAGAGTCTCGGATATTCCGTGTCTGCACGAAAGGCGTCTGATAAGTATGATGCAGGCGAGATTATGGAGCAGGAGACAAAAGCCAACACCAAGGTTGCCAAAAATACAGAAATTAAAGTGGTTGTCAGTACGGGTGCTGAAACAAAGACAGTTACGGTTCAGGATGTAGTCGGGCAGTCAGAATCAGATGCACAGAAAATATTAGAGGATTCAGGTCTTGTCGTAGAATCACAGGCAAAGAATGATGACAGCGTAGAGGCAGGAAAGGTGATTTCTACCGACCCGGTGGCAGGAACGGAGTTGAAAGAAGGCTCTAAGGTGACAATGTATGTCAGCCTCGGTGCCGCAAAGGTGGAGGTACCGGGTGTTGTGGGATGGAGTTCTTCCGACGCACAGGCGGCGATTCAGAATGCAGGGCTGACGGTTGGAAGTGTTTCGGAAAAGTATAGTGATGACTATGAGGCAGGAACAGTGATTTCTACCGATCCGGCAAGCGGTACCAAGGTCAATAAGGGTTCGGCTGTAAACCTGACGGTCAGCAAGGGCAAGGAAACAAAAATGGTCAGTGTCCCGTCTCTTAGCGGAAAGACACAGAGCGTTGCAGAACAGGCTCTGACAAGTGCAGGACTGACGGTTGGAACAGTGACGGAAGCGTATAACAGCAGTGTTTCGGCAGGTTATGTAATATCTCAGACTGCGGCAGCAGGAAGTCAGGTAGAGGAAGGCACCAGTATCGGATTTGTTGTGAGCAAGGGAGCAGAGCCGGCAATGCCGGATGATTCTTCAACAGATGAGACAGAATAGCGCAGGCCCGCTCTGATTATACTGGAAATGGAACGTGACTATGCAGGGAAAGATTATAAAAGGAATCGCCGGATTCTACTACGTGCATGTAGTAGAATCCGGCATTTATGAGTGTAAGGCAAGGGGGGTATTCCGTAAGGATAAGAAAAAACCGCTTGTCGGAGACAATGTAAAAATAGAAGTGCTCGATGGGGCGGAAAAAACGGGAAATATCGTTGATATCCTTCCACGTAAGAACGAGCTGATTCGTCCGGCGGTTGCTAATATTGACCAGGCGCTGGTTGTATTTGCGGTGACAGAACCGAAACCTCATTTCAATCTGTTGGACCGTTTTCTTATCATGATGGAGAGCAAAGATATTCCGGTTGTTTTGTGTTTTAATAAGAAAGATATTGCCGGGCAGCACGAACTTGCGGAGCTAGAGGAAGTGTACCGTGTATGTGGCTATCCTCTTTTACTAATCAGCGCGAAAGAGCAGGAAAATATTGAACAGGTGCGGGCAGTATTGAAAGGAAAAACAACGGCAGTTGCAGGACCTTCCGGCGTCGGAAAGTCTTCGCTGATTAATCTGCTCCAGTCAGAGATACAGATGGAAACCGGCAGTATCAGTAAAAAGATTGCCCGAGGAAAGCATACTACGCGGCATTCGGAGCTGATTGCGGTTGATGAAGACTCTTACATTATGGACACACCGGGATTCAGCTCGTTGTATGTCAATGAATTTGAAAAAGAGGAGCTGAAATACTATTTCCGGGAATTCGCACCATATGAAGGACAATGCAGATTCAATGGCTGCGACCATGTGCATGAGCCGGGCTGCGCGGTCAAGGAGGCAGTTGAGGGAGGAAAGATACATTGCATCCGGTATGAAGATTATCTGGAGATGTATCGGGAATTAAAGGATAAGAAACGATATTAAATTAGTGTACTGTATCATTCATTTTCAGTTAAATGGTGCAGAATGGATTTTCAATCTGCAAGGCGGGGAATGAGGCGTAGCAGTGGCTGCACCAATTGACGACAACACAGCAGATTGAAATTCAGACAAGACAGTTGGTGAAATATGAGCGATACAGTACGCCAGGAGAAGGAGCTTGAGATGAAGAAGATTATTGCACCGTCTATTCTGTCGGCGGATTTTAAACAATTGGGAGAGCAGGTACGGGTGTGTGCTGAAAATGGAGCGGAGTACTTGCATTTTGATGTGATGGACGGGATGTTTGTGCCAAACATCTCATTCGGGATTCCTGTGCTGCAGTCCATCCGGGATGCGGCGGATATTACGATGGATGTGCATTTGATGATTGAAGAGCCGATTCGTTATGTCGGGGCATTCCATAAGGCGGGTGCAGACATTGTGACCGTCCATTACGAGGCATGCAAAGATTTGGGGGCAACGTTGGATGCGATTCATCAGTGTGGAATGAAAGCAGGCATCACAATCAAACCGGCCACTCCTACAGAGGTCTTGATACCATACCTGAGCCGGGCAGAGATGTTTTTGATTATGTCGGTCGAGCCGGGGCTTGGCGGACAGGCATTCATCCCGGAGACGCTGGATAAGATTCGTACACTGCGCGCATTGCTGGATGAAAAAGAACTGCAGGCAGATATTGAGGTGGATGGCGGTATTTACCATGAGAATGTAGGGGAAGTACTGGCAGCAGGAGCCAATGTAATCGTGGCAGGTTCCGCAGTATTCAGAGGTGATGCAGCAGAAAATGTAAAGAAATTCATGGAGATTTTTGAAGAATATGAGTAAGCGCACGGTAATTGTCAGCGGTGGGATGTTGGAAGAAACATTTACGCAGGGCATATTGAAAGACGGGGATACCGAGTTTATCATTGCGGCGGACAGTGGGCTGGTTTTCTTATATGAACATCAGATTCTGCCGGATTATATTGTGGGGGATTTTGACAGTACACCGGAGAAAATCGTGTCTTATTACAGAAATGAGACGAAGGTTCCAATCCGGCAGTTCAATCCGGTGAAAGACGCGTCTGATACTGAAATTGCGCTGCGGCTTGCGTTGGAACTGGGAAGAAAGAATATCTTAATTCTGGGCGGCACCGGAAACAGGATTGACCATATCTGGGCAAACGTCCAGACCCTTAAAATTGCGGCGGATGCAGGGGCTGACGCAGAAATTGCAGACAGCCATAACCGGATACGGGTGTGTAATCACAGTATTGTTTTGAAACAAAACGAGGCCTATGGACCATATTTTTCTATATTCCCGCTTGGTGGAGAAATTGTGGATTTTAATATCAGGGGGGCAAAGTATCCCCTGTCACATCACACGCTTCTGCCATATGACAGCCTGTGTGTGAGCAACGAGTGGAAAGACAAAGAGGTGGAGATTTCATTCCCGATGGGGGAAATCATTTTGATGGAAACTAGGGACTGAGCAGAAAAGTGCGTAACGGTTGAGGTTAAAGCTGTTTTATGCTAATATTGGTTTTACAGGTTTAGTATTTTATGATACAAGGAGAATAAAGAAAGATGAAATTAGGAATTGTCGGTTTACCGAACGTTGGAAAAAGTACATTATTCAATTCATTGACAAAGGCGGGGGCAGAGTCAGCAAACTACCCGTTCTGTACGATTGACCCCAATGTAGGAGTTGTAACAGTACCGGACGAGCGTCTGAATGTGTTAGGTGAGATGTACCATACAAAGAAAATCGTGCCTGCAGTGATTGAATTTGTTGATATCGCAGGACTTGTGAAGGGGGCATCCAAAGGAGAAGGCCTGGGAAATCAGTTCCTTGCCAATATCCGTGAAGTAGATGCAATTGTACATGTAGTCAGATGTTTCGAGGATTCCAATATCGTACATGTTGACGGCAGCATTAATCCAATCAGGGATATAGAGACAATCAACCTGGAATTGATTTTCTCCGATTTGGAGATTCTGGAGCGCAGGATTGCAAAAACAACAAAAGTTGCTAGAAACGATAAAGAAGCTGCAAAAGAACTGGAACTGTTGAAACGACTGAAAGCACATCTGGAAGAGAACCGTTTGGCAAAAAGCTTTGAGGCGGATGACGAGGAAGAGCAGGAATGGATGAATAGTTATAACCTGCTGACGGCAAAACCGGTTATCTTCGCAGCCAATGTATGCGAGGACGATTTGGCTGATGACGGCGCAGCCAATTCAGGTGTTCAGGAGGTCCGTGAATATGCGGCAAAAGAAGGGTTCGAAGTATTTGTTGTATGTGCACAGATTGAACAGGAAATTGCAGAGCTTGATGACGATGAGAAAAAGATGTTTCTGGAAGATTTGGGATTATCCGAGTCCGGACTGGAAAAACTAATCAAAGCGAGCTACAGCCTGCTGGGACTGATTAGTTACCTGACTGCGGGTGAACCGGAAGTACGCGCATGGACAATAAAAAAGGGTACGAAAGCTCCTCAGGCGGCCGGAAAGATTCATTCCGACTTTGAACGTGGATTTATCCGTGCCGAGGTGGTAAGCTATGATGATTTGATGGCATGTGGAACACATGCGGCAGCGAGAGAAAAAGGGCTGGTTAGACTGGAAGGAAAAGATTATGTGGTACAGGATGGGGATATCATCTTGTTCCGGTTTAATGTGTAATGCAAAGGGAACACCGCAAAGTGGACAGTCCCTTCCGACAGGGGACTGTCCACTTTGCAGTTGTTTTTCAGAATATTCTGAAAAAATCATGAAAGGAGTATGTTATGCATTATGATATTTTGTTTCCTCATCTTGGAATTACACTGAATCATGTGGGAAAAACAATTTCTGTATTTGGATTCGATGTGGCATATTACGGCATTATTATCGGGACGGCAATCCTGCTTGGCTTTTGGATTGCAACATCTGAGGCAAAACGTACCGGACAGAACCCGGAAGATTATCTAGATATGGGAATCTTTGGGGTAATTGTCGGGATTGCAGGAGCAAGAATTTATTATGTGATTTTCTCGTGGGATATGTACAAGGATAATCTGTTGGATATATTTAATCTGCGGGAGGGCGGATTGGCGATTTACGGCGGTGTAATCGGAGCGGTAATGGCGGTATTGATATGTGCAAAAGTAAAACATATCAGCGCACCACTGATTTTTGATACCATTGCGATGGCACTGGTAAATGGGCAAATGCTTGGAAGATGGGGAAATTTTTTCAACAGGGAGGCGTTCGGAGAGTACACCGATTCATTGTTTGCGATGAAACTGCCGGTAGATGCGGTCAGAAGTGGCGATATTACTGATTTAATGTGGAAAAATGTGCAGTCTGTTGATGGAGTACAGTATATACAGGTTCACCCGACTTTTCTGTATGAGTCGTTCTGGTGTGCAGTGGTACTTCTTGTGCTGTTTCTTTATCGAAAACATAAAAAGTATAATGGAGAATTATTCCTGATGTATTTGTTCGGGTATGGACTCGGAAGAGCATGGATTGAAGGCTTGCGAACGGATCAATTGATTTTGCCGGGGGTGGGACTTCCCGTATCACAGTTATTGGCGTGTGCAATTGTTGTGATAACTGGTGTGATGATGATTTATATGCGAAAGTGTCATAAATAGAATATGAAGGGTTTCAGAAGGAGGGCTCCTTTTGGAACCTTTTTTCAGAATATTCAGAAAAGTCCGGGCAAAGGGGACAGTCCCCTGTCAGACGGGACAGTCCCCCTTGCGGTACCGTCCCATTTACAGTACCATTGCAGTTTCCACCTCCATTACACTCCTCTTTACTGGATTTTCCATACAGGTATTTTAATAGCATATTTAGAAAAAGAAACAAAAAATCCCGGAGGTTCTATGGACTTTTATATAGAGGGCTCCTTTTGGAACCCTTTTTCAGAATATTCAGAAAAGTCCGGGCAAAGGGGACAGTCCCCTGTCAGACGGGACAGTCCCCCTTGCGGTACCGTCCCATTTACAGTACCATTGCAGTTTCCACCTCCATTACACTCCTCTTTACTGGATTTTCCATACAGGTATTTTAATAGCATATTTAGAAAAAGAAACAAAAAATCCCGGAGGTTCTATGGACTTTTATATATTTTGGGGATATAATTATGATACATGTGAAATAGAATTTTTTGCAATGTACTATTTAAGGAGGAATAAGAAATGGCAAGAAAAATGAAGACCATGGATGGAAACCAGGCAGCGGCTCACGTATCTTATGCGTATACAGAAGTTGCAGCTATTTACCCAATTACACCATCATCTGTTATGCCGGAGCATATTGACGAATGGGCTACAGAGGGAAGAGAAAACATTTTTGGGCAGACTGTTCAGGTAACAGAGATGCAGTCAGAGGCAGGTGCAGCCGGAGCTGTGCATGGTTCCTTATCAGCCGGAGCTTTAACAACAACATTTACAGCATCACAGGGATTACTGCTTATGATTCCTAACTTATATAAAGTAGCAGGTGAGCAATTACCAGGTGTATTCAATGTATCTGCTCGTGCATTGGCAAGCCACGCACTGTCAATCTTTGGAGATCACTCTGATGTATATGCATGCCGCCAGACAGGAGCAGCTATGCTTTGTGAGTCCAGCGTGCAGGAAGTTATGGATTTGACAGCAGTTGCACACTGTGCAGCATTGGAAGGTAAGATTCCATTCATCAACTTCTTTGATGGATTTAGAACATCTCATGAGATTCAGAAGATTGAGACATGGGATTATGAAGATTTGAAAGATTTAGTAAATATGGATGCAATTGATGAGTTCCGCGCGCACGCATTGAACCCGAATCACCCATGCCAGAGAGGTTCCGCTCAGAATCCGGATATCTTCTTCCAGGCAAGAGAAGCATGTAACCCATATTATGATGCTCTTCCGGGAATTGTTCAGAATTATATGGACAAAGTAAATGCTAAGATTGGTACAGATTATAAGCTGTTCAATTATTATGGAGCTGCTGATGCAGAGCGTGTAATTGTAGCAATGGGTTCTGTATGTGATACAATTGAAGAGACAATCGATTACATGATGGCAGCAGGCGAGAAAGTCGGTGTTGTAAAAGTTCGTCTTTACAGACCGTTCTGCGCACAGGCTCTTATTGATGTAATTCCGGATACAGTTAAGACAATCTCTGTCCTTGACAGAACAAAAGAACCGGGAGCATTGGGCGAGCCTCTGTATCTGGACGTTGTAGCTGCCCTGAAAGGATCTAAGTTTGATGCAGTGCCTGTAATGACAGGACGTTATGGATTAGGTTCTAAAGATACGACACCGGCTCAGATTGTTGCAGTATTCAACAACACAGAGAAACAGAAATTTACAATTGGCATTGAAGACGATGTTACACATCTGTCACTGGATGCAGGAGCTTCACTGGTTACTACACCAGAGGGAACAATCAACTGCAAGTTCTGGGGACTTGGTGCAGATGGTACTGTCGGAGCAAATAAGAACTCCATCAAGATTATTGGTGATAACACAGACATGTATGCACAGGCTTACTTTGATTATGACTCTAAGAAGTCCGGTGGTGTTACAATGTCTCATCTGCGTTTCGGTAAGAAGCCAATTAAGTCAACATACCTGATTCACAAAGCTAACTTTGTTGCATGTCATAACCCATCTTATGTAAATAAATACAACATGGTTCAGGAATTGGTTGACGGCGGTACGTTCCTTTTGAACTGCCCATGGGATATGGAAGGATTGGAGAAACATTTACCGGGACAGGTAAAAGCATTTATCGCTAACCACGGAATCAAATTCTACACAATTGATGGTATTAAGATTGGTAAAGAAATCGGACTTGGCGGACGTATCAATACAGTTCTTCAGTCTGCATTCTTTAAACTTGCGTCTATCATTCCTGAGGAAGAAGCAATTGACCTTATGAAAAAGGCTGCAAAAGCTACTTACGGAAGAAAAGGTGACAAGATTGTACAGATGAACTACGATGCAATCGATGCAGGTGCGAAACAGGTTGTAGAAGTAGCAGTTCCGGAAAGCTGGAAGGATGCTGCTGGCGAAGGACTTGCTACACCTCATGTAGATGAGAATGGAAGAAAAGATGCAGTTGATTTTGTTAAGAATATTCAGGCAAAAGTAAATGCACAGGAAGGGAATACACTTCCGGTATCTGCATTCAACGAGTATGTAGATGGTTCTACACCATCCGGTACTTCGGCATACGAGAAACGAGGCATCGCAGTAGATATCCCTGTTTGGAAACCGGAGAACTGTATCCAGTGTAACCGTTGTGCATATGTTTGTCCTCACGCAGTTATCCGTCCGGTAGCTCTGACAGAGGAAGAGGCTGCTAAGGTTCCGGAAGGGCAGCAGACACTTGACATGACAGGTATGCCGGGGATGAAATTTGCAATTACAGTATCTGCTTATGACTGTACAGGATGCGGTTCATGTGCAAATGTATGTCCTGGTAAGAAAGGTGAGAAAGCGCTTGTTATGGGCAACATGGAAGCAAATGCAGGCTCACAGGCAGGATTTGACTTTGGTAGAGAGATTCCTGTAAAGCCGGAAGTTGTTGCGAAGTTTAAACCGGCAACGGTGAAGGGAAGCCAGTTCAAACAGCCATTGCTTGAGTTCTCAGGTGCCTGTGCAGGATGTGGTGAGACACCTTACGCAAAATTGATTACACAGTTATTTGGTGACAGAATGTACATCGCAAATGCTACAGGATGTTCTTCTATCTGGGGTAACTCTTCACCGTCAACACCATATACAGTAACTCCGGAAGGAAAAGGTCCGGCATGGTCAAACTCCCTGTTCGAAGATAACGCTGAGTTTGGTTACGGTATGCTGTTAGCTCAGAACACAATCAGAGACAGATTAAAAGCGAAAGTAGAGAAAATTGCAGAGGTTGCAGAAAAAGATGATGTAAAGGCTGCAGCAGAAGAATATCTCAGTACATTTGCAAATGGAGCAGAGAATGGCGCAGCTACAGACAAGCTTGTAGAAGCTCTGGAAGGATGCGGCTGTGACCTTGCTGAGAAAAATGAAGTTCTGAAGATGAAAGACTTCCTCGCTAAGAAATCCCAGTGGATTTTCGGTGGTGATGGATGGGCTTACGATATCGGATTTGGTGGCGTTGACCACGTATTGGCAAGTGGAAAAGACATTAACATTATGGTATTCGATACAGAAGTTTATTCCAACACAGGCGGACAGTCTTCCAAGGCTACTAAGACTGGTGCGACAGCACAATTTGCGGCAGGCGGAAAAGAGACCAAGAAGAAGGATATGGCAAGTATTGCGATGAGCTACGGTTATGTATATGTAGCACAGATTGCGATGGGTGCTGATTTCAATCAGACTGTAAAGGCAATTGCAGAGGCAGAAGCTTATCCGGGTCCATCACTCATCATTGCATATGCTCCATGTATCAACCACGGTATCAAGAAGGGTATGAGCAAAGCAATGACAGAGGAGCAGCTTGCAGTAGAATGCGGATACTGGAACAATTTCAGATACAATCCGGCTGCTGAAGGCAACAAGTTTACGCTGGACAGCAAAGCTCCTAAGATGGAAGGCTATCAGGAATTCCTGGATGGAGAGGTTCGCTACAATGCACTGAAGAGAGCTAATCCGGAAAAAGCTGCAAAATTGTTTGCTAAGAATGAGGCAGAAGCGGCAGAGAGATATGCATATTTACAGAAACTGATTACTCTTTACGGAGAGGAATAAAGTAAAATCGTGAACCGCAGGTGAACGATGTGCACCATGCCTTGAACATGAGTCAGGTCGGCTTCACAGGAAACCATAGGTAAACGATTTTTGTACGGGAAACAGGACGGCATCGTAAGGTGTCAGTCCTGTTTTGCTATTTATCAGAAGAAATAAGGAAAGCTATTTGTTTCTTTGTAATTTTATGTCTTTTCTATTTTCAATAAAATTATTTACTAGAAAATATAATACTTGCTATAGAAAAGAATTCACTATTTTTCTAGAATTGCCCTGCCATATTATTGTATACCGGAATTTAAGTCAGGGGGGAATTTGGAGATACAGTAGAGCGGATTGCTGCATCAACACAAATATTGAAAACATTTCGTAAGAAACAAATTATATGCTTTGCAGCAACACATGATATTGAATTAACTTATCTATTGGAAAATGTCTATCAAAATTATCATTTTCAGGAGAAAGTTGTTGGCGGTGAAATACAGTTTGATTACCGAATTTACAAGGGCAGGTCAAATTCAAAAAATGCAATTCGGCTGTTGGAAATACTGGGATATGAACAGGAAATAATTGACGGGGCAGAACATATGGTGGCAGAGTTTCTGACAGAAGGAAAATGGACATGTGATTAAGTTTATTAGACAGTCGCCTTTGAACAAGAAAGAAACAATGGGCTTAGAATGCTTAGAACGTTACTTTGCATTTGCATCAGAATAAGGTATAATAACATTAGTTATTTTGGCACAAAACAGGTAAAGCACAGGATGTTCATGAACAAAGGGCGAAGAGAATTCTGAACATTTACTTTACCTCTATAGAATTGGAGGCATAAATGCATAAGCAATTTCAGGAGGCAGTGGAGAAAAATCCAATTATTGCAGCGGTAAAAGATGAAAAAGGGCTGAGAAGAAGCTGCGAAATGGAAGAAGTGAGCGTAATATTTATTCTTTTTGGCGATATTTGTTCGATTGGCAGAATCGTGGAACAAGTACATCAATCCGGAAAAATCGCCATGGTCCATATGGATTTGATAACAGGGCTAAGCGCAAAAGAGATTTCAGTTGATTTTATAAAAATGACAGCACATGCAGATGGAATCATCACAACGAAAAATACATTGATTCAGAGGGCAAATGTACTGGGGCTTTTTACAGTCCTCCGATTTTTTGTCATTGATTCCATGTCATTGAAAAGCATCGGGAATCTTGGGGAACAGCGCAGTCAAAAACCGGATTTTATTGAAGTCCTGCCGGGAGTGATGCCCAAAATTATTAAGCGGATTTGTAAGAACAGTAATGTACCTGTAATTGCAGGAGGATTAATTTCCGATAGAGAAGACGTCATGGGGGCGCTGTATGCAGGTGCAGCGGCAGTATCAGCAACCAATCCCGACGTATGGCAACTGTAGGTTAATCAAAAAGGGACACCCCTAAGTGCAAAAAGGGACACCCTGAAGTTCATTTGGGGACGTAGTAAACTTGAAAAGTACTACGTCCCCGAAAGGAGGAAATTATGGCAAAATACATTATGGCACTTGATTCCGGAACGACGAGCAACCGGTGTATTCTGTTCAATGAAAAGGGGGAGATGTGTAGTGCGGCGCAAAAGGAGTTCACTCAGTATTTCCCAAAACCGGGATGGGTAGAGCATGATGCAAGTGAGATATGGGCAACGCAGCTCCAGGTCGCACGTGAGGCAATGACTAAAATCGGGGCAACTGCGGAGCAGATTGCAGCGATTGGAATCACGAATCAGCGTGAGACAACGATAGTCTGGGATAAGAATACGGGAAAGCTGGTATATCATGCGATTGTATGGCAGTGCAGAAGGACTGCAAAATACTGCGACAGTCTGAAGGAGAAAGGGTTGACGGAAAAATTCAGAGAGAAGACAGGGCTTGTGATAGATGCATATTTTTCTGGGACAAAGGTAAAATGGATACTGGATCATGTGGAGGGAGCCAGAGAACGGGCAGAGCGAGGTGAATTACTGTTTGGGACGGTAGAGACATGGTTGATTTGGAAATTGACAAAAGGTGCTGTTCATGTAACGGATTATTCGAATGCTTCAAGAACGATGCTGTTTAATATCAATACCCTGGAGTGGGACGAAGAAATATTAGAGGAATTGGGAATCCCAAAGAGTATGCTGCCACAGGCAAAGCCATCGAGTGAGATTTATGGGGAGACAGATCCAGATTTTTTCGGGGGAAGAATTCCAATTGCCGGGGCAGCGGGAGACCAGCAGGCAGCGCTGTTTGGGCAGACTTGTTTTGAAAAAGGTGAGGCGAAGAATACATATGGAACCGGATGTTTTCTTCTGATGAATACAGGTGAGGAGCCGGTATTTTCGAAAAACGGGCTAGTTACAACAATTGCATGGGGAATCAATGGAAGAGTCAATTATGCGCTGGAAGGCTCTATTTTTGTAGCGGGAGCTGCAATTCAATGGCTGCGGGATGAACTTCGGCTGATTGATTCTGCGTCCGATACGGAATACATGGCGCAAAAAGTGCCGGATGCGAATGGCTGTTATGTAGTTCCAGCATTTACCGGGCTTGGTGCTCCGTATTGGGATCAATATGCAAGAGGTGCAATTGTTGGTCTGACGCGTGGTGTGAATAAATATCATATCGTCCGTGCGACATTGGAATCGCTGGCATATCAGGTCAATGATGTGTTGGAGGCAATGAAGGCAGATGCGGATTTGAATCTGGCGTCGTTAAAGGTAGATGGAGGAGCAAGCGCAAATAATTTCCTGATGCAGACGCAGGCAAATCTCAGTAATGCTCCGGTAAATCGTCCAAAATGTGTGGAGACAACGGCGATGGGGGCTGCCTATCTGGCGGGGCTAGCAGTCGGATACTGGCAAAGTAAAGAGGATGTCATCGAGAATTGGGCGATTGACAAAACATTTATGCCGGATATTGGAAAAGAAAGGCGGGAGACGATGCTGCAAGGATGGAACCGTGCAGTAAAGTGCTCTTATGGATGGGCAAAAGAGGAGTAGTTTATGTTTGGATATGTCACGATTTGTGAACCGGAATTAAAGGTAAAAGACTTACGGAAATACAGGGCGTATTATTGTGGCCTTTGCCGTACTCTCAGGGAGCGTCACGGAAATGTCGGTCAGATGACACTGACTTATGACATGACGTTTGCTGTTATTCTATTAACTTCACTGTATGAGACAGAGGGAATTTGTTCCCGGCATCGTTGTAAAGTGCATCCGCTGAAACCGCAGACAATGGTACGGAATGAAGTAACGGAATACTGTGCGGACATGAATGTACTTCTGGCATATTATCACATGAAGGATAACTGGGAGGATGAAAGAAAAGTCGGTGGTTTGGCCGCGGCAGGCGTATTGAAGAGGAAAGCAAAAAAAATTGCTCAGAAGTATCCAAGACAGAGTCACGCAATCCAGAAAGAACTAAAAGCACTTGCCAAACTTGAAAAAGCAGATTGCCAGGAAATTGATTTGCCGTCAGGATGTTTCGGGCGATTGATGGAAGAGCTGTTTGTATATAAGGAAGATGCATGGGAAAACACACTGCGGGAAACGGGATTCTTTCTAGGGAAATTTATTTATATCATGGATGCTTATGATGATTTAGAACAAGATATAAAAGAAAGAAGTTACAATCCTTTGAAACGATTAAGTTTACAAAGAAATTATGATGAGAAGTGTCGGCAGATGCTTGAAATGATGATTGCGGAGTGCACTGCGGCATTTGAAAAATTACCTTGTCTGTGGGATGTGGATATATTAAGGAATATTCTGTATGCGGGAGTGTGGACAAAGTATCAGAAACGGATGGATGAGCGGAGCCGGAGTTCAAATCCAGCGGTCGGCAGCAAACACTCAGACGAAGAATAAACGCTAGAAAGCTAGAATAAACAGCGTCAGATGCTGGACAAGTGGAAAAAAGTATTATATGATGTACGGTAGTGTGATTCATAGAAATGGGAAAATCATATATTTACAGAGAATAGAATGTCGCGGCTTAGGCGGCAGAATGGAGCATATTATGACAAATAAAAACCCATACGAGGTGCTTGGGGTATCTCCAAACGCATCGGATGATAAAGTAAAGCGTGCATATAGGGATTTGACAAGAAAGTATCACCCGGATGCTAATGTGAATAATCCGCTGGCAGATTTGGCGGAAGAGAAGTTCAAAGAGGTACAGGAAGCATATGATGAGATTATGAAACAGCGTGCCCAGGGAGGTGGATACAATTATGGATATGGTTCATCGTCCAATGGCAATCCTCAGGGAAGCGGAAGCCACCAGTATAATGGAGGGTATCAGCAGGGCGGAAATTATAATTCGCAGCAGAACCCACAGGTTCAGGCGGTCTATAACTATCTGAATGCAAGACGGTACCGGGAGGCATTGAATGTGCTGAATGGAATGGCGAACAGGGATGCACAGTGGTATTATCTGAGTGCGGTGGCAAATGCAAATCTTGGCAACAATGTGATGGCGCGGGAACAGGCGGGACAGGCGGTCAATATGGAGCCGAATAATCTACAGTTTCGGCAGCTTTTGAACCAGTTGCAGTGGAATGGACAGCGGTATCAGAACAATCCATACAATGGCGGCTACGGTATGGGTGGAAATTCCTGTAGTACCGGAAATATGTGTTGTGATTTGTGGTGTGCCGACCAGTTGTGTGAATGTACAGGAGGCGATCTTTGCTCATGCATGTAAATGCAAAAAAAATAGCTGTCGGCGGAATGATGCTGGCATTGTCGGTAATTTGCATGTTACTGGGAAACATATTGGAATCCAGTACATTATTTTTCCTTGCGGCAGCATCCTATTTTGTCGGGATTATTATACGGGAATTTGGGATGCGGGCAGGAACAGCATTTTATCTGGCAGGAGTATTGCTGGGGGTTCTGCTTGCACCAAATAAGTTTTATGTCGGAACTTATGCAGCAATGAGCTTTTACATTCTGGCAACTGAGTACGCATGGAGACGGATTGGTAAAATGATTGGCGCAGGAAAATGGCAGATGTCCGGACTGAAACAATGCCGGATTGCATTTTGGATTATCAAATATGCTGTATTCAATTTAATGTATATTCCTGCAATCATTGGATTACAGGCGTTACTATTTGGCAGACAACTGTCTTTTAACTTATTGGTCGGTGTGTTAGCCGCAGGGCAGATAGGCCTGTTCCTTTATGATAGGGCATATGAATATGTGCAGGGCAACTTCTGGAGTAAGATGAGGGGAAAGCTTTTCAAGTGAGGAGGGCTTTCTTTTTTGTTGCCATTCAGTCGTGTCTTCCGTGTCATGGCATTCTAAACTTTGTTAAAAAAGACTGCACTTTACACACAGGAAAAAATGGTTGGTGAATAACATTATCGTGTATAGTATTTCTTCAATAAAAATGCAGAAAATGAAGTGATTTAAAATGAAGTGATTTAAAATGAAGTGATTTATAAGAAGGCATCAGAATACAAAACGATGAAAGGAAAATATTAACATGAACATATATATGGCACCATTGGAAGGGATAACCGGGTATGTATTCCGCAATGCTTTTAATACCTGTTTCGGGCAGGTTGATAAATATTTTGTTCCATTCATAAAACCAAACCAAAGGGGACATTTCAGTTCACGTGAGCGTCAGGATATTCTGCCCGGGAACAATGAGGGCATGTATACAGTTCCGCAGATATTGACAAATTCTGCCGCAGATTTTTTGCGGACAGTCTGGAAACTAAAAAAATATGAATACCGGGAAATCAATCTGAATCTTGGGTGTCCGTCCAAAACCGTCATTTCAAAAGGGCGAGGTTCTGGGTTCCTTGCATTCCCGGAAGAACTGGAGCGCTTTCTGGATGAAATTTTTGAAAAATGTGATATTGATATTTCAATCAAAACAAGAATCGGCAAGGAAAGCCCGGAAGAGTTTGCAAGGATTCTGAAAATCTATAATAAATATCCGCTAAAGGAACTGATTATCCACCCGAGGGTGCAGGTGGATTTTTATAAAAATCATCCGAATCTTGAAGTGTTTCGGATAGCCCTGGCAGAGAGTAAAAATCCGGTCTGCTATAATGGAGATATTTTCTCGGATGAAAATTATAAGGCTTTTATGCAACAGTTTCCGGAAGTAGAGCGGATTATGCTTGGGCGCGGGCTCTTGATGAATCCGGGGCTGATCCGTACAATTCGTCAGCAAATGCCATTGGACAAGGTGTCACTGAGGAAGTTTCATGACCAGTTGTATGAAGGATACTGCCATGTACTCTCTGGTGATAAGACGATTCTTTTTAAAATGAAAGAACTGTGGGGATTTCTTGCACCGATATTTACAAATTATGAGAAGTATGCAAAGCGGATTAAGAAATCGGAAAAATGTAAAGTGTATGAAACGGTGATGAGGAACTGTTTGCAGAACAGGAACTGACCACATATAGTCAGGAAAATGATTGAGCAACAGGAAAAACAGATGGCTGGTAAGAGAGTGATTGTTTTCTCAGAAAGACTGTAGGACAGGTCTTTTGGAAGAAAGAGCCGCATACTATTAATATGAAATGATAAATGCAAGTTCAGGGGTAAGCACGATGCAGGAATTAATCATTCATATTATCAATGAATGTGGATATCTTGGCGTTTGTTTCTTGATTGCGGTGGAAAACCTGTTTCCCCCGATTCCGTCTGAAGTGATTCTGACGTTTGGAGGATTCATGACTACATGCACACGATTGACGGTGCCGGGCGTAATTATTTTCTCAACCATCGGTTCTGTAATCGGAGCGTTGATTCTTTATCAAGTTGGTCTGGCAATGACGCCGGAAAAGCTAGAGCGTGTTTTTGAAAAGAAATGGTTTCGAAGGCTCGGTTTTGAAAGGGGAAATGTAGAAAATACAATAAACTGGTTTCAGAAACATGGAAAGGCAGCAGTGTTTGCCGGAAGATGTATTCCGATAATCCGAAGTCTTATTTCAATACCGGCAGGAATGACAGAGATGAATTTTCCACTGTTCCTCATTTATACAATAGTCGGAAGTACCATATGGAACACGCTTCTTGTCACTGCGGGTGCGGCACTGGGCAAGTCATGGGATACTATTTTATTGTATATCCGGCATTACTCCAATGCAGTCAAGAGTGTTTTGCTGGTATTGGCGGTCATCTGGATTATAAAAAAAGTACGAAAAAAGGTTGAAGAGATGGAAAGATAAGATTATAATAAACTCAGAAGTAATTTAATAGATACCTGTGTGAAACGGCATACAGGAGATGCCATAGAGAAAAGAGTCCGGCAAAAAGAATGCATCCGGTGGATGCACTTTTTGCCGGACTCTTTTTCGTTAAAAGGGACACGTCGAAATTCAAAAAGGGACACCCTGAAGTTCAAACGGGGACGTAGTGAAGTTCGGATTCACTACGTCCCCAATGGAGGGTGATGGAGGGTTTTATGTACGATGTAATCATTATCGGTGCCGGTGTATCCGGCACATCAATTGCGAGGGAACTATCAAGATACAAGGTGAAGGCGCGCGTGTTGGAGCGTGCAGAGGACGTCTGCTGCGGCACATCGAAAGCAAACAGCGGAATCATTCATGCGGGATATGATGCGGCGCCGGGAAGTCTGATGGCAAAACTGAATGTTCAGGGAAATCAGATGATGGGGGAACTTTCCAGAGAGTTGGATTTTCCATTCCGAAAAACGGGTTCGTTTGTTATCTGTACCGACGGGGCAGATATGACGAAACTACAGGAGCTATATGAGCGGGGAATTCAAAATGGTGTAAAGGGTTTGCGGATACTGAGCCGGGAAGAGGCAATGAAGATGGAGCCCAATCTGGCAGAACAGACGGTGGCGGCTTTATATGCGCCGACCGCCGGAATTGTGTGTCCGTTTTCGTTGAATATTGCAATGGCGGAAAATGCATATACAAATGGAATACAATTTTCCTTTGGCACGGAAGTGCAGAAGATTGAAAAAGCCGAAAAAGGATATCGCATCCAGACTTCTAAAGGGTTATTTGATACAAAATATGTAGTCAATGCGGCAGGAGTTTACGCAGATGTATTCCATAATATGGTGAGCGGGCATAAGATTCATATCACACCGCGGAAAGGAGAATATTTCCTGATTGATAAGAGCGCGGGCGCACATGTTACCCGGACGATATTTGCACTCCCGGGCAAGTACGGCAAGGGAGTGCTTGTTACTCAGACGGTCCACGGGAATTTGCTGGTCGGTCCGACAGCGGCAGATTTGGAAAATAAAGAAGGAACGAACACGACCACAGAGGGGTTGGCGGATATCCGGCAGAAAGTTAGCATGGTGGTGAAAGATGTACCGTTGAAAAAAGTAATTACAAGTTTTGCAGGACTACGGGCACATGAGGATGGCCACGAGTTCATTATCAAAGAGGTTGAGGATGCAAGAGGTTTCATCGATTGTGCAGGAATTGAATCTCCCGGTCTTACAAGTGCGCCGGCAATCGGGGTGATGGTGGCAGGCATGCTGCGGGAAAAGCTGGATTTACAGAAGAATCCTGCTTTCGTTGCCAGACGGAAGGGCATTTTAAATCCGGCAGGCCTGCCGATGAAGAACCGGAACAAACTCATTCGAAAAAATCCTGCATATGGCAATATCATTTGCCGCTGTGAGATGATTTCGGAGGGGGAAATTCTGGATGCAGTCCATCGCCCGCTTGGTGCAAAATCACTGGATGGCGTGAAGAGAAGAACCCGTGCCGGAATGGGAAGATGCCAGTCGGGATTCTGTACTCCGAGGACAATGGAGATTCTGCACAGGGAGCTTGGGATTCCCATGGAGGAACTCACAAAATGCGGAGGAGCATCGCAGCTCCTTGTCGGCATCAATAAGGAGATTTTGTGAAACATGTTCCGGTGTCTTGTATCATTAAGGGATAAAACGGGGGAAAAAAGATGTTAAATTATGATATTGTTATTATTGGAGGAGGACCGGCGGGACTTGCGGCTGCAGTTTCTGCCAGAGATTCCGGTGTGGAGAGTGTGCTGATTTTAGAGCGTGACAAGGAACTGGGAGGAATTTTAAACCAGTGTATTCACAATGGATTTGGGCTGCATACATTCAAAGATGAATTGACCGGACCGGAGTATGCGGCAAGGTTTGTTGAGCAGGTTGAAAAATTACGGATTGAATATAGATTGCATACGATGGTTATGGACATCAGCCACGGGAAAGTAGTGACGGCAATAAGCCGGGAGGATGGTATCTATCAGATTCAGACGAAAGCGGTGATTCTTGCAATGGGATGCAGGGAGCGTTCCCGTGGTGCACTAAATATTCCGGGATATCGTCCGGCGGGAATTTATTCAGCGGGAACGGCACAGCGTCTGGTAAATATAGAAGGATATCTGCCGGGGCGCAGAGTCGTGATTCTTGGTTCCGGTGATATCGGCTTGATTATGGCGAGACGGATGACGCTGGAGGGCGCGCAGGTTCAGGCTGTTGCAGAGCTTATGCCATACTCCGGCGGCCTAAAGAGAAACATTGTCCAGTGTCTGGATGATTACGGAATTCCATTGAAATTAAGCCATACGGTTGTGGATATCAAAGGAAAGGAGCGGGTAGAAGGAATCACGCTTGCCCGGGTAGATGAGAAAAGCCGTCCAATTCCGGGAACAGAAGAATTTTATGAATGTGACACGTTGCTGTTGTCAGTTGGATTGATTCCGGAAAATGAGTTATCCGGGCAGATGGGCGTTATACTAAATCCGGTCACTTCGGGACCGGTGGTCAATGAGAGTCTGGAGACCAATCTGGAGGGTGTGTTTGCCTGTGGAAATGTACTTCATGTGCATGACCTTGTGGATTTTGTTTCCGAAGAGGCAAAGGCGGCGGGAAAAAATGCCGCATACTATGTAAAAAGAAGCAAGTATGAAGCGGAAGAAGAAAAAAAGGCATCCCCGCAGACTACAATTTGGATTCATCCGGAATACGGTGTGAGATATACGGTCCCTTCTGTTTTACATATGCGGCGGATGGCTGAAGAACAGGTCATCCGTTTCCGTGTGGGAAACGAGTACAAAAACAGTGTTATCAGGGTAGAGCTTGACGGAAATCTGGTACAAAGCAGAAAACATCCGGTGATGGCTCCGGGGGAGATGGAGCAGGTAAAGCTGAAAAAGAAAGAACTGTCGGCGGTACTTGAAAAAGCAGGGCGTACAGAGGCGGCGCATCATCTTGTTATCAGAGTGGAAGAGAACTGAATCAAAGTATTGGAATATGCATTCAGATTGAGGTGAAACAGAATGGAAAAGAGAAAATTAATTTGTATCTGCTGCCCGACGGGCTGCCGGCTTCAGGTTTCAACGGAGGAAGGCAAGGTGGTTTCTGTCACGGGAAATACCTGTCCAAGAGGCGCTGCGTATGCAGAAAAAGAGGTGATGAATCCGACACGCATCGTAACGACAACTGTCCGTATAGTCGGAGGGAGCGAGCCAGTGGTTTCTGTCAAGACTGCACAGGGTATTCCAAAAGAAAAGATATTTGCCTGTGTGCGGGAACTCAAAAGCGTGGAAATTGAGGCTCCGGTAACAATCGGAGATGTCATTTTCCCCAATATTGCAGGCACGGGGGTAGATGTGCTTGCTACGAAAAATGTATAGAAATGTACGAAAAATGTGCACAAATGAACCCTTTTAAAGTGTGAAATAAAATGATATAATATCTCAATGACAAACTTTTATATGAAATGAAAGATTGTTTATTGAGATATTTTTTGAAGGGAGCATATTTATATGAGTATTTTTGACTTGAATGCATATGAGCTGATTCAGGAAGAAGACTTATCAGGTATCCAGTCGAAGGGATATTTGCTGAAACATAAAAAAAGTGGAGCAAGAGTTCTTCTGATGGAGAATGATGATGAGAATAAGGTGTTCACGATAGGGTTCCGCACACCACCGTCCGATAGTACCGGAGTCCCGCATATTATGGAGCATTCCGTACTGTGCGGCTCCAGAAATTTTCCAGGAAAAGATCCGTTCGTTGAGCTTGTAAAAGGCTCCTTGAATACATTTTTAAATGCGATGACCTATCCGGATAAGACGGTGTATCCGGTGGCAAGCTGCAATGATAAGGATTTTCAGAACTTGATGCATGTTTATATGGATGCAGTATTTTATCCGAATATTTACAAGCACGATGAGATTTTCCGGCAGGAAGGCTGGAGCTATAAACTGGATGGGGCAGACGGAAAACTGGAGTATAACGGCGTTGTTTACAATGAGATGAAGGGAGCATTTTCTTCACCAGAGGGCGTGCTTGACAGGGTAGTTCTGAATTCCCTGTTTCCGGATACGTCTTATGCAAACGAATCCGGCGGTGATCCGGAAGTGATTCCGGACCTGACATATGGGCAGTTTCTTGATTTTCATCGGAAATATTATCATCCTTCAAACAGTTATATTTACCTTTATGGAGACATGGATATGGAGGAAAAACTGGATTGGCTGGATAAGGAGTACCTGAGTGCTTTTGATTTGGAAGAGATTGATTCAGAAATCCGGTATCAGGAACCATTTTCACACATGATCGAGGTGGATAAGGAGTATTCTATTTCCAGTGAAGAATCAGAAGAGGATAACACATACCTTTCCTATAACAAAGTTATCGGGACAAGTTTGGATGAAAAGCTGTATCTGGCATTCCAGATTTTGGATTATGCGCTGCTTTCCGCTCCGGGTGCACCGTTGAAAAAGGCATTGATGGATGCGGGTATCGGAAAAGATATTATGGGTTCCTATGACAATGGTATTTACCAGCCGATTTTTTCTGTAATTGCGAAAAATGCAAACGCATCTCAGAAACAGGCGTTTGTAGAAACCATAGAATGTACGTTGCGTGATATTGTAGAGCACGGGATAGATAAAAAGGCGCTGGCAGCAGGAATCAACTACCATGAGTTCCGGTTTCGAGAGGCGGACTTCGGAAATTATCCGAAGGGACTGATGTATGGGCTGCAGCTATTTGACAGTTGGCTCTATGACGAGACAAAACCGTTCATTCATATGCAGGCGATTCCGACATTTGAATTTTTGAAGAGCCGGGTGGAGACCGGATATTTTGAAAATCTGATTCAGACGTGGCTGCTTGAAAATACGCATGGTTCAGTTGTAACGATTAAGCCGGAAAAAGGGAGAACAGCGCGGATTGACAAAGAATTGGAGGAAAAGCTGCAGACGTATAAAGCGTCTCTGAGCAAAACAGAGATTCAGAAACTGGCAGCAGATACAAAACAACTGATTGCATATCAGGAAACCGAGGATTCAAAAGAAGATCTGGAAAAAATTCCGGTGCTTGGGCGGGAAGACATTTCCACGGAGATTGCACCGTTTTATAACACCGAGATGCAGATGAGCGGCATTCCAGTGGTACATCATAATGTAGAGACAAATGGAATCGGCTATGTGACACTGATGTTTGATTTGGCAAACGTACCCGAAGAAAAGCTGCCGTATGTCGGTATTTTACAGGCAGCACTTGGAATCATTGACACTACACATTATGAGTACGGCGAGTTGTTTAATGAAATCAATGTGCACACGGGTGGTATTGGGACTTCTCTGGAATTGTACCCGGATGTGCGCCATGTGCAGAAAAAAGATTTTCGGGCGACATTCGAGATGAAAGGAAAAGCACTTTATCCGAAACTGCATGTCCTTTTCTCCATGATGCGGGAAATTCTGATGGAATCCAAATTGGAGGATGAAAAACGTCTGAAAGAAATCCTTGCAATGGTAAAATCCAGACTACAGATGACATTTCTGTCTTCCGGGCATACGACGGCGGCACTGCGCGCATTGTCCTACGCATCCCCGCTGTCCAAGTTCAAGGACGATACGGACGGAATCGGTTATTACGAGGTCGTAAAGGATGTGGAAGAACATTTCGAAGAAAAGAAGGGAGAATTGATTGCTAATCTGAAAGAAATTGCCAGAATAATTTTCCGTGCGGATAACCTGATGGTCAGCTACACATCCGCAGAAGAGGGGCTGGACATCGTGCGTGAGCAAATGGAAGGTCTGGTGTCAGGGAAAAATGTACTTGGAAATTGGGACGCAGGAACAGACGGGGATGCAGAAAATGGAACGCCGGCAGAGAACGCCGGGCTTGTAGAGAGCAGATGTATCCTGCACTGTAAAAAACGGAACGAAGGGTTCAAGACATCCTCCAAAGTACAGTATGTTGCAAGAGTCGGCAACTTCATTGACGGCGGCGCACAGTATGACGGCGCATTGCAGATATTAAAAGTCATTTTAAGCTACGATTACCTATGGCAGAATGTCCGGGTCAAAGGCGGTGCTTATGGCTGTATGTGCAATTTCAACCGTATTGGGGAAGGCTACCTGATTTCCTATCGCGATCCAAATCTGGAGCGGACGATGGAAGTATACGAAGGTGTTGTCGATTATCTGAAGAATTTTACGGTGAACGAGCGCGACATGAATAAATATATCATCGGAACAATCAGCAACATCGACCGCCCGATGAATCCGTCGGCAAAGGGGGAACGTTCCATGAACCTGTATATGAATCATGTATCAGAAGAAATGATTCGGCAGGAAAGAATGGAAGTACTGCATGCACAGCAGGAAGATATCCGGAAACTTTCCGCAGTAGTAGCAGCAATGCTGAAAGCAGAACAACTCTGCGTCATCGGAAGTGAAGAAAAGATAGAGGAACAGAAAAAAATGTTTGGCGAGGTAAGAACGTTATTTTAATCATTTGGGGACGTAGTAAACGTGAGCTTTACTACGTCCCCAAATGAAGGGAGGGGTGTCCCTTTTTGCGCGAAGGGGTGTCCCCAAATGGAGGGACATGAATGAAAGAGAATTTTAAATCAGGATTTGTGACGCTGATTGGACGTCCGAATGTTGGAAAATCGACATTGATGAATCAGTTGATTGGACAGAAGATTGCGATTACATCAAATAAGCCGCAGACAACCAGAAACCGGATTCAGACGGTGCTGACGAAAGAGGATGGTCAGATTGTGTTTGTCGATACGCCGGGAATTCATAAGGCAAAAAATAAATTGGGCGAGTATATGGTAAATATTGCCGAGCGTTCGCTGAATGAGGTGGATGTGGTACTTTGGCTTGTGGAGCCGTCTACGTTTATCGGTGCGGGAGAGAAACACATTATTGAGCAGCTCAGAAAGGTAAAGACTCCGGTTATTCTTGTTATCAATAAAATTGATATGGTGAAACGAGAGGAGATTCTGACATTCATTGATGCATACAGAAAAGAATATGATTTCGCAGAAATTGTCCCTGTATCGGCACGGAGTGGCGAAAATACGGATGAGCTGGTAAGGGTAATTCTTCAGTATCTTCCGTATGGACCTCAGTTTTATGATGAGGATACGATTACAGACCAGCCGGAGCGGCAGATAGTTGCGGAATTGATTCGGGAGAAAGCGCTGCATTGCCTGCAGGAAGAAATTCCACATGGCATTGCTGTGGCAATTGACCGCATGAAGATGGAAAAGAGAGTGATGCACATTGATGCAACCATTATTTGTGAGCGGGATTCTCATAAGGGGATTATTATTGGAAGACAAGGCACGATGTTAAAAAAAATCGGAAGTACCGCCAGATATGAAATTGAACGGATGCTGGACTGTAGAGTCAATCTGAAATTGTGGGTAAAAGTGCAGAAAAACTGGCGTGACAGTGATTTTATGGTGAAAAACTTCGGATATCGCGATGGTGAAATGTAATATAGGTAGGAGCAGACAGGGTGAATCAAATCACAGTGACCGGAATGGTGCTTTCGACGGCGCCGATAGGTGAATATGACAGAAGAGTGGTAATTTTGACAAAGGAACAGGGAAAGATTTCTGCATTTGCCAAAGGGGCGAGGCGGCAAAACAGCCCTTTGGTTGGGGCTGTAAATCCATTTTCTTTCGGAGAATTTACGCTGTATGCAGGAAGAAATTCCTATACGATTCAGTCTGTCCGTATTCAGAATTATTTTGCAGAACTGCGGGAAGATATCATTGGGGCGTACTACGGGTTTTATTTTCTGGAATTCACGATATATTTTACGAAAGAGGCAAATGATGAGCGGGAAATGTTAAAGCTGCTTTACCAGACGCTGAAAGCACTGACTAATACGAAAATTCCAAATCGCTTGATTCGATATATTTTCGAATTGAAGGCATTGTGTTTCAACGGGGAGGGGCCGCAGGTATTCCAGTGTGTTTGCTGTGGAGACAAGGAACGCTCCGCGGTATTCAGTCCCCAAAAGGGCGGACTGGTGTGTAGTGAGTGCGACAGGGATGTTATTGACGGAATTTGTCTGAATAATTCAACCTTGTATAGTATGCAATATATAGAAACCAGTAAGATTGAACATTTATATACATTTGTTGTCAAGGAAAATGTTTTGGATGAACTGGGCAGAGTGATGGAACGGTATCGGGATATCTACATAGATAAGCGGTTTAAATCGTTAGAGATACTGGAGACGTTGTTGTAAATGATAAGAGTTTTTGTCGTAGATGATATGAGTTTTTGCCGCAAATGATAAAAGTTCTTGTCACAAATGATGGAAGCCTCCGTTGTAAATAAAATGATAGGAGTCACCGTCGTAAATGCCGGGAGTTTTTGTTATAAATGATGGGAGTCGGAGTCACCATCGTAAATGCCGGGAGTCCCTGCCCTAAGTGATAAGAGTTTCCGTAGAAAATGGTAGCAGTTCCGGTAGTAAATGATGTCAGTTCCTGTAAATCCTTTACAAATTTAAATAGAACCGCTATAATAGGTAGCAATTAAAATTTCAACCCAGAAGTGCGATAAAGTATGTTGAAAATATGGGCGCGGATGGGAATTATAGAAGATTGAAAAGAATGTGAGGAACAAAAGTTATGGCAGAAAAGACAATGGACAAGATTGTAGCTCTTGCAAAATCAAGGGGGTTTGTGTATCCGGGTTCTGAGATTTACGGGGGGCTTGCAAATACATGGGATTATGGAAATCTTGGAGTTGAGCTGAAAAATAATGTGAAACGTGCATGGTGGCAGAAATTTATTCAGGAATCCCCATATAATGTAGGCGTTGACTGTGCAATCCTGATGAATCCGCAGACATGGATTGCATCCGGACATCTCGGGGGATTCTCAGATCCGCTGATGGATTGTAAAGAATGTCACGAGCGTTTCCGTGCAGATAAACTGATTGAAGATTATTGTGCGGAACACGATATTGAAATCGAAGGTGCTGTTGACGCATGGTCACAGGAGCAGATGACTTCCTTCATTGAAGAACACGACATTCCATGCCCGACTTGCGGCAAGCATAATTTTACAGATATCCGTCAATTCAATCTGATGTTCAAGACATTTCAGGGTGTAACAGAAGATGCAAAAAATACGGTCTATTTACGTCCGGAAACAGCACAGGGGATTTTTGTAAACTTTAAAAATGTACAGCGTACATCAAGAAAAAAAATTCCATTTGGAATCGGACAGATTGGTAAATCGTTCCGAAATGAGATTACACCGGGTAACTTTACATTCCGTACAAGAGAATTCGAGCAGATGGAGTTGGAATTTTTCTGTGAGCCTGGAACAGATTTGGAATGGTTTGCATACTGGAAACAGTTCTGTCTGGATTGGCTGAGCTCACTGGGACTTAAAGAGGATGAAGTAAGGTATCGTGACCATGACAAGGAAGAACTTTCGTTCTACAGCAAAGCTACAACAGATGTAGAATTCCTTTTCCCATTTGGATGGGGAGAGCTGTGGGGAATTGCTGACAGAACAGATTATGACCTGTCACAGCACATGGAAGTATCAAAACAGGATTTGACATATTTTGATGATGAGAAAAAAGAAAAATACATCCCATATGTAATTGAACCATCGCTGGGGGCTGACCGTATGGTACTTGCATTCCTGTGCAGTGCATATGATGAAGAAGAACTGGAGGGTGGGGATACACGTACTGTAATGCATTTCCATCCGGCGCTGGCACCAGTAAAAGTCGGTGTACTTCCGCTGTCCAAGAAATTAAACGAAGGTGCAGAGAAAGTATATGCGGAACTTGCGAAATACTATAACTGCGAATTTGATGACCGTGGAAATATTGGAAAACGTTATCGCCGTCAGGATGAAATTGGAACACCGTTCTGTGTGACATATGACTTCGACTCCGAAGAAGACGGAGCGGTAACGGTTCGGGACAGAGATACAATGGAACAGGAACGCGTCAAAATTAAAGATTTGAAAGCCTATTTTGAAGAAAAGTTCCGGTTTTAATTTATTTGGGGACGTAGTAAACTTCAACTTTACTACGTCCCCAAATAAATATTAGGGTGTCCCTATTTGAAGTTTGCCCTGTCCCTGTGGTATTTCAAATCAGAAATTCAAGTTTTATCCGCATTTATGGCAATAGTTTTAAGTGAATATGCAGAGTACTATAACTACAAAAAGGAGCGAAATGGTCATGTATTCCAAAACAGATTCAAGAGCGAATGCATTGAAGATGAGCGATATTTTTGGAATTGTATACAGTATATTCACATGAATCCGGTAAAAGCTAATCTTGCGAAAAATGTATCCGCTTATAAATATAGCAGCATACAGGAATACAGGACAGAACAGATAAAAATATTGCATGAAAGGGCAATTGGTTTATACAAAAAACAATTCGATCAATATGAGAATTATCTAAAATTTCATGATAATGTTCAAAATCAACTCTTTATAGATGTGAAAGAAGAGCTGTGGCAGCAAAAACAAGCCGCTGCATTTTCGATATTCAGTCAAATGGGATATAGTAAATCTATTGAGAATCCAAAGGAAATCATAGAAAATAAAATGTTACGAGAAGAATTTAAGGAGAGCTTGAAGGAAATACTGAAGGTAACGAAAAAAGAAGCGAATGATTTGTATTTGATAGTAAAAAGTAGTATAATCTGTAACTAAAAGTGGAGAAGGGACAGGGCAAAGCTCAAATAGGGACACCCTAAACTTTATTTGGGGACGTAGCGAAGTGAAAGTTTACTACGTCCCCCAAAAAAAATTGAAAGGAGTAAATAACATGGAACAAGAAAGTTTATGGCTTACGTATGAAACTGAGGATCTGGAAAAGCTGGAGAAGATAAGTGAGGATTACCGTGCGTTTTTGGATGCCGGAAAGACGGAGCGGGAATGCGTGGCGGAGGTTGTGAGGCAGGCAGAGGCAGCGGGATATCGCAATCTGAATTCGGCGGACAGTTTGAAAGCCGGGGATAAAGTGTACATGTCATGGATGGGAAAATCAATCGCATTGTTTCACATCGGGAGCGAGCCGATTGAAGAAGGCATGAATATTCTTGGCGCGCATCTTGATTCCCCGCGGCTGGATTTGAAACAAAATCCGCTGTATGAAGAGAGCGAACTGGCATATTTTGACACCCATTACTATGGTGGAATCAAGAAGTATCAGTGGGTGACAATTCCACTTGCGATTCATGGCGTAATTGTGCGGAAGGATGGTACAACAGAGCAGGTTTCAATCGGTGAAAAACCGACGGACCCGGTGTTCGCAGTGACAGATTTGCTTGTACATCTTTCTTCAAAACAGATGGAGAGGAAGGCATCAGCCGTAGTTGAAGGGGAGAATCTCGATATTCTGATTGGAAATAAACCGCTGAAAGGAGAGGAGAAAGATGCGGTTGCAGCTCAGATTATGCAACTGCTCCAGGACGCGTACCGGATTGAAAAAGAAGACTTGATGTCTGCCGAGCTGGAAGTTGTTCCGGCGGGGAATGCGAGGGAATGCGGGTTGGACAAAAGTATGATTATGGCATACGGACAGGATGACCGTATCTGTGCATTTACTTCTCTGGCAGCAATGTTGGACATGGGACAAGTAAAACGCACTTCCTGCTGTATTCTTGTGGACAAGGAGGAAATCGGAAGTGTAGGCGCAACTGGCATGCATTCCCGTTTCTTTGAAAATGCGGTGGCAGATATGCTGGATAAGCTAGGTGAATTTTCGGAATTAAAACTGCGCCATGTATTGGTTCATTCAACAATGATATCATCTGATGTCAGTGCAGCATTTGACCCGATGTATGCAGATGTATATGATAAGAAATCTTCTTGTTTCTTTGGAAAGGGTCTGGTTTTCAATAAGCACACCGGAGCACGTGGAAAAAGTGGATCCAATGATGCAAATGCAGAGTATATTGCGAAAATACGCAAAGTGATGGATGAGAATCAGGTACAGTTCCAGATGGCAGAATTGGGAAAGATTGACGCCGGCGGAGGTGGAACGATTGCATACATCCTGGCTCAGTATGGTATGGAAGTGATAGACGGCGGTCTGGCAGTTCTGTGTATGCATGCGCCTTGGGAAATCTCCAGCAAGGCGGATATATATGAAGCATATCGCGGATACTGTGCATTTTTGCGTGATATGAAATGAAAAAGATATCAGGTGGAAGATGATGCCGGAAAGAAACAGAAGCCAAATGAAAAGAGATGCCGGAAAGAAACAGAAGCCAAATGAAAAGAGATGCCGGAAAGAAACAGAAGCCAAATGAAAAGAGAGAAGAAACAGAAACTAAACAAAAAGAGAAGCCAAATGAGAAAGACTATTAAATGAAAATACGGAATAATATGAAAAAAGAGAAAATGTAAGAGCATGAGGCCGTTTACAGTAAAATGTAGACGGCTTTTGAAAGAAGTAACCAAAAAAACTGGTAAAAATTGTACAGAAATAAGTGCGAAACGCTTGACGTTATGGGGGAAAACATTTAAAATATTATATGCGACTTAAAGCAATAATATTAATTATTTGCAAATTTTTTTAGGAGGTCTTTAGGACATGGCAAAATGGGTTTATATGTTTACCGAGGGTAATGCAACTATGAGAAACCTGCTTGGTGGAAAAGGTGCAAACCTTGCTGAGATGACAAATCTTGGCCTTCCGGTACCACAGGGGTTTACAATTACAACAGAGGCTTGTACTCAGTATTACGAAGATGGCAGAAAGATTAATGATGAGATTATGGCTCAGATTATGGATGCTATCGAAAAAATGGAAGAAGTAACAGGTAAGAAATTTGGAGATAACGAGAATCCGTTGCTCGTATCTGTACGTTCCGGAGCAAGAGCTTCCATGCCAGGTATGATGGATACAATCCTGAATCTTGGTCTGAACGAGGATGTTGTAGAAGTAGTTGCCAAGAAGACAGGAAATGAAAGATGGGCTCGTGACTGCTACAGAAGATTTATCCAGATGTATTCTGATGTAGTTATGGAAGTTGGTAAAAAATACTTTGAAGAGTTAATTGATAAAATGAAAGCTGACAGAGGGGTTACACAGGATGTTGACCTGACAGCAGAAGATTTAAAAGAACTGGCTAACCAGTTTAAAGCTGAATACAAAGAAAAAATTGGTGCAGACTTCCCGGATGATCCGAAGGAACAGTTGATGGGAGCTATCAAGGCTGTGTTCCGTTCATGGGACAATCCGCGTGCAAACGTATACCGCCGTGACAATGATATCCCGTATTCATGGGGAACAGCCGTTAATGTACAGGAGATGGCATTTGGTAACTGGTCTGATGAGTCCGGTACAGGTGTTGCATTTACACGTGATCCTGCTACGGGAGAGAAGAAACTGATGGGTGAGTTCCTGATGAACGCGCAGGGCGAGGACGTAGTTGCTGGTGTTCGTACACCACAGCCGATTTCCGCATTAGCTGACGTTATGCCTGAAGTATTCAAACAGTTTACAGAGGTTTGCTCAACACTTGAAAATCACTATAGAGATATGCAGGATATGGAGTTTACTATTCAGGATAGAAAACTTTTCATGCTGCAGACACGTAATGGTAAGAGAACAGCTCAGGCTGCCCTGAAGATTGCATGTGACCTTGTTGACGAAGGAATGAGAACAGAAGAAGAAGCTGTAGCAATGATTGATCCTCGTAACCTGGATACACTGCTTCACCCACAGTTCGACGCTGCTGCACTGAAAGCTGCTACACCGATGGGCAAAGGTCTTGGCGCATCACCGGGAGCTGCCTGTGGTAAGATTGTGTTCACAGCAGATGACGCTGTAGAGTGGGCTGCAAGAGGAGAAAAAGTTGTTCTTGTCCGTCTTGAGACATCACCGGAGGATATCACAGGAATGAAATCTGCTCAGGGTATCCTGACAGTTCGTGGTGGTATGACATCCCACGCAGCCGTAGTTGCACGTGGTATGGGTACATGCTGTGTATCCGGATGCGGAGACATCGCTATGGACGAAGAAAATAAGAAATTTACATTGGCAGGAAAAGAATTCCACGAGGGAGATGCAATCTCTATTGATGGTACAACAGGTAACATTTACGATGGAATCATTCCTACAGTAGACGCTACAATTGCAGGTGAATTCGGAAGAATCATGGATTGGGCAGACAAGTACAGAACAATGAGAGTTCGTACAAATGCAGATACACCTGCGGACGCTAAGAAAGCCCGCGAGCTTGGGGCGGAAGGTATTGGACTTTGCCGTACAGAACATATGTTCTTCGAGGAAGACAGAATTGCTGCATTCCGTGAGATGATTTGCGCAGACACAGTAGAGGAAAGAGAAGCAGCGCTTGATAAGATTCTTCCATACCAGCAGGGAGATTTTGAAGCATTATATGAAGCTCTGGAAGGTAACCCGGTTACAATCCGTTTCCTTGATCCACCGCTTCATGAGTTCGTTCCTACAGAGGAAGAGGATATTAAGAAACTTGCAGATGCCCAGGGCAAATCAGTAGAGGATATCAAGACAATCATCGATGGACTGCATGAGTTCAACCCAATGATGGGACATCGTGGATGCCGTCTGGCAGTTACTTATCCGGAGATTGCAAAGATGCAGACAAAAGCTGTTATCCGTGCAGCAATTAATGTACAGAAAGCTCATCCGGACTGGACAGTAAAACCGGAAATTATGATTCCGTTGGTTGGAGACATCAAAGAATTGAAATATGTTAAGAAGACAGTTGTTGAGACAGCAGATGCTGAAATCGCAGCAGCAGGAATTGGCCTGAAGTACGAAGTTGGTACAATGATTGAGATTCCAAGAGCGGCCCTGACAGCGGACGAGATTGCAAAAGAGGCTGATTTCTTCTGCTTTGGTACAAATGACCTGACTCAGATGACATACGGATTTTCCCGTGATGACGCTGGTAAGTTCCTTGATGCATACTACGATGCTAAGATTTTTGAGAATGACCCATTTGCAAAACTGGATCAGACAGGTGTCGGTAAATTGATGGAGACAGCTATCAAATTAGGAAAACCGGTTAATCCGAACCTTCACATTGGTATCTGTGGAGAGCACGGCGGAGATCCATCTTCAGTGGAATTCTGCAACAAGATTGGTCTGGATTATGTATCCTGCTCACCATTCCGTGTACCGATTGCAAGACTGGCAGCAGCACAGGCAGCTATCAATCAGAAATAATACATTGGGAGTAGTTACCTTTGGATAATGGTTTACCCTATTTGGAATAAGGTCATAAGCCAATGAAATAGGTATAAAGTTCGTATAATTCATACGAAGGCATGAAAGTGTCCAAATAGAAAGAGAGACCTTGAAGCTTTGAACAAATCAGAGTTTCGAGGTCTTTTTTGCCTGTTTTTTGAGCGATTTAAAGGCAATAGTGAGTCAGGGGATGTTTATTGTGCAAAAATAATTATAGTATCGGCGTCTGTAATTGTAAAAAATCAATATTAATTAGAAGCTTGGTAAATAGCAAAGACACATAGAAATTCGAAGTTTCAAATTTTAAAAATCGAAATTTGAAGAATTTTACAATTTACTTGACAAGTGTCAGATTATTGTTATAATGAACATATAATTACAAGTTATTACATGAGGTGTATATGAGACAGAATATTTCTAAATATGAAGTAATAAAGAATAAGATAGAAGAATCAATTAAAAATGGAGTGTATTGTGAAAACGATAAGATTCCAAGTGAAAGTGAGCTGTGCCAAATATTTTCAAGCAGTAGAATTACTGTACGCAAGGCCTTGGATGAGTTGGTTACCATGGGTGTGTTGTATCGTCAGCAGGGAATCGGGACATTTGTGAAGCCGAAGGAAAAGGTTGATATATCATTAGAAGCAAGAAAAATTTTGCTGGTTTTACCAAATTATCCAGAATTATTTAGTGCAGGAATTGTATCGGACATGATTACGGGGATTGAAAAAGTACTAAGAAAAACAGAATTTTCCTTAGTTACTTTAATGGAACCGAGAAATGAAGAAGATTCAGAGAAATTTATTCAGAGTATAAAAACAATTGAACCAGAAGGAATTATTTATAGTTTTTATTTTAGTAATGTATTGCTGGAAGAACTGAAGAGATTAGAAATTCCATTGGTATTTTTGGATGCAGAGCCAAAAGATAATATGTTTGATGTTGTGACGGGTGAGGATTTTGATAGTGCATATAGGATTACAAATCTTGCAATTATGGAGGGGTTTACTCGAATAGGATTTTATTCTCCATGGAATAAAGACTTTTCAACGTGCTTATTAAGATATCAAGGGGTGAAAAAAGCTTTGGAAGACTCTAGAATATCTTGGAAGACCAGTCAATTTATGTTAAGAAATATAGCTCCAGAATTTCATGAGACAATTGTAAAGTTCGACATGGTTACAGATATTAAAAATTATTTGCTGGATAACCCTGATTTAGAGGTTTTAATTGTAATGAATGATTCTGTTGCGTTTGCTGCATACAAAGCGGCAAGTGAACTTAAAATCAATATTCCGGAAGAGTTAAAGATGATTAGTTACGGAAATTATAATTGGAGCAGCTTTCCGACTATAGGCTTGACAACTTATGAACAACATTTTGGGAAATATGGAAAAGAGGCAATTCATTTACTATTGCAGAGAATGCATGGGAATATTCCGTTGATACAGCAAAGAAGAACTGTGAAATATGATTTGCAAAGAAGAAATTCTTTTTAGAATTGAGAAAAATTAGGCGTAGTTTTAGATGCGCCCAATTTTTAGATATAACTTATAATTACAAGTAATGCCATATTGGGGATAAATATAATACATGTATTAAAAAAGGAGGGGGTAAAAAAATAAAAAAACAGGAACTGTTAAATTGTTGAGTAAGACAGGAGAGAGAAGAGTATGAAAAGAAAGGTAAAAAAATTAGTAGCATTTTTAATGGCAGCAACGATGATTTTAGGGGTAGCGGGTTGTAGTTTAGAAACTCCCACTGAGAAAAATTCTGTAGATAAGAAAGACGGGAAAAAGAAGGTTGCCTATATTTCAGCCGCAAATCAGTTCGATTTTTTTGTATATATAGGAGCAAAAATAAAAAAAGCCGGGGAAGAGAATGGAGTACAAGTCGATATGTTTGATGCGGCACTGGATGTAAATAAAGAGGCCGATTTGATGAGTCAGGCAATTCTTCAGGGATATGATGCAATTATTGTAGGTCCGGTAGATACAGAGGCATTGATACCATCAATTAAAGAAGCAAATGATGCAGGAATTCCAGTAATTAATTATGACTCGTTTGTGGGAGGGGCAGATGTATATGCACGAGTCGGAAGTGGAAATAAGGAGATGGGAAAATTAGCTGGGGAGTATGCAGTAGATATGTTGAAGGAAAAATATGGGGAAGTAAAAGGAAATGTAATTGTATTAAGTTATCCGGCTCATGAAACTATGAATCAAAGAAATGAAGGATTTAAAGAAGTCTTAGAAACCTATCCAGATGTAATTATAAAAGAAGAGACAGTAGAAGAATGTACAGCGGAGGGGGGACAGAAATTAACAGATAACTTGTTAATTGCTAATCAAAAAGGTAGTTTAGATCTTGTTTATGGCAGCAATGCAGGCGTAGCATTAGGCGCGTTAGCATCTGTAAGTTCTGCAAATAGAACAGATGTGGCATTGGTAGGAATTGATAATGAAGAAGGGCAACTAAATGCACTGAAAGATGGTAGATTTTATAAAGCTACAGTTGCGCAGGATTCATATTCCATTGGAGAGGAAGCTATGAAAGCAGCTCTTGCTGCAATGGATGGAGAAAAAACAGGAGATGTTGTGGTTCCGGGCATACTGGTTACCTCAGAAAATGTAGAGCAGTATTTGAAAGATGATCAGGCGCAAAAACAAGAATTGGAATCTTACAAATAGAAGAAACAGAAAGGTTTGAAGGCATATGGAAGAGACAATTATTAGGTTGGATAATATTGCAAAGTCTTTTGGGAATGTAAAAGTGATACAGAATATTAGCTTTTCAATAGAAAAAGGGAAGGTATATGCACTTGCAGGAGAAAATGGAGCGGGAAAGAGTACACTTTGTAATATTATTTCCGGAGGCTTGAAACCGGATGAAGGAACATTATATTACAGGGGAAAATCATTCGACCATTTTACAATACAGCAGGCAAAGGAAATTGGAATAAAAATGGTACATCAGGAATTACAGATTCTTCCATTGATGAATGTTGAAGAAAATATTTTTATTGGTGAAGAATTGACATTGCGTGGTTTTGTAAACAAAAAACAAATGAGGAAAAGGACGGAAGAACTTCTGAAGATGGTGGGATTGTCTGCGGATTCCACAACTAAAGTGTCAGAAATAGAAATTGCAGGTAGGCAGTTGTTGGAAATCGCACGGGCAATTAATCACAATGCAAGAATTATTATTTTGGATGAACCAACATCATCTTTGTCTCGGGCAGAAATTAAAAAGTTTTTTCAAATTATTAAAAAATTAAAATCAGAAGGCGTTTCTTTTATCTTCATATCTCATCGTTTGGAAGAAGTATTTGAACTTGCTGATAAGATCATTGTTCTGAAAGACGGAGAAAAAGTTGCAGAATTGGATGTAGATGAAACTAATGAAAAAGAAATTATCCGTTTGATGGTAGGGCGTCAGTATTCTGATTTCTATAAAAGAGAAAGAAAGTATTTTGGGAATGTATGCTTTGAATTACAAGATATTACAGGTATGAAAGAGGGGATGTTGAACAATGCATATATACCACAGCATATTTCGTTTAAAATAGAAGAAGGCGAAGTGCTAGGAATTACCGGTCTGGTGGGTGCTGGACGAACGGAATTGGTCCGCATGATTTTTGGGGAATTACCAATTGGCCATGGAAAGGTTATTGTAAATGGGAAAAATGTTACAATAAAAGATAGCCGGGATGCTATTAGGATAGGTATGGCATGGGTAACAGAGGACAGAAAACAGGAAGGATTAATTCTGGAAGATACTTTAATTAGCAATATAAGCCTTCCAACAGTACATAAGCATACAAAAGGTTTTTTGATTAATGATGACAGTTTAAAAAAGATGTCCCAAGATTATATTGAGAAATTAAAAGTAAAGACTACAGGAGGGATGCAAAAAGCAAAAAATCTTTCTGGTGGAAATCAACAGAAAGTAGTTCTTGGAAAATGGTTGTCAACAAATCCGAAACTATTGATTTTGGATGAACCGACCAAAGGAATTGATGTCGGGGCAAAAGCAGAACTATATAAATTAATAAATGAACTGACAGCACAGGGAATGGCTATACTTTTAATTTCATCAGAACTTCCTGAAGTTATGGGGATGAGTGACCATCTTTTGGTGATGTATGAAGGAAAGATAACCGGTCAGTTATCTAAGGAGGAATTTTCAGAAGAAGTAATTATGGAACATGCAACAGGAAGGAAGGTTGGCAATGAATAAGGAAAAAATATTTGGGAAATCAAAGGGAGTTTTAAATCAGATTGGGCTGATAGGTGTAATTATTGCTTTATGTATTATTTTTACTTGCTTTAACCGTACATTTATAGCAGGGGCTAATTTGATGAATATAGTTAGACAATCTGCAGTTATGATAATTGTAGCGATGGGTGTAACATTTGTAATGATTTCCGGAGAATTGGATTTATCCATTGGTGGAGTAGCCTGCTTAACAGGAATGGTTGTATCAAAAATGCTTACATCGGGTTTTGCGATGTCTATTTCAATTGTTGCAGGATTGTTAATAGGGGCGCTATTTGGGCTGATCAATGGAGTTTTAACTACAAAATTTAAGCTGCCGTCTATGATTGTGACATTAGCAACGATGAATTTGGCAAATGGAAGTGCAAGTTTGATAACTGGTGGGACGGCAATCTATAATCTGCCGAAAAAATTTGAATTTCTTGGAAGAGGATTTATTGCAGGAATACCGGTGCAAGTCGTATTCATGGTAATTATGGTAGCAATTTGTATAGTCGTATTATCTAAGACGTTACTTGGTAGATATGCATTGGCGATTGGTGGCAATGCATATGTGACAAAACTTGCAGGGATACCAGTTGTTAAATATAAATTAGCATATTTTATATTTTGTGGACTGTGCGCCAGCTTTGCAGGAATGATATTAACAAGTAGACTTGCTACAGGACAGCCTAATCTTGCTTCGAATATGATGATGGATACATTGACGGCTGTTGTACTTGGCGGAACGGCGATGGCTGGTGGAGAAGGAAGCATTGGTGGCAGTGTTATGGGAGCACTTCTTTTAACAATTATTTCAAATGGCTTGACGGTTAATGGTGTGAATTCATTCTGGCAGATGATTATTTCTGCGGTCATTCTTATAGCAACTATTATAGCGAGAAGAAAAAAAGATTAAATTTTTCAAAAGTGTAAAAGAAATAACGATAAAAATAAAAGATTCAATAAAAGTGTGAGGTAAGATTATGAGATTTGAGCCAACAGAAGAATCAATTAAAAGACATGAAGTACCACAGTGGTATCAGGATGCCAAATTTGGAATTTTTATTCATTGGTCTTTATTTTCAGTGCCAGCATGGGCTCCGGGAGAAGGAAAAAATTTAGCAGAGTTGTCAGAAGAGGAAGATGGCTTTGCAAACTCTATGAAAAATTCTCCGTATGCAGAATGGTATTTGAATACCTCAAGAATAGAAGCATCCCCAACAAACAAACATCACAAAGAAAAGTATGGGGAAGATTTTAATTATTTTGATTTCCAAAAAGAATTTGAGGAACAGAATAGAACAATGGATGCTGATGAATGGGCTGAATTTTTTAAAGCGGCGGGAGCTAAATATGTTGTCCTTGTCACAAAACATCATGACGGATATTGTCTCTGGCCCAGTAATTATAAAAATCCATTCATGAAAGAATATCAATCAAGAAGAGACTTAGTTGGAGAAATTACAGAGGCTGTGCGAGCCAGAGATATGAAAGTGGGATTGTATTATTCAGGAATATTTGATTGGACATTTAAAGATTACCCTATAGATGGAATGGAAAATTGGGTGAATCATCATATTGTTACAGATGAATATAGTGAATATGCATGGAATCAGACAGAGGAATTAATTCATAAATATAAACCATCCATTTTATGGAACGATATCGGATATCCAGCACAGTGTGATTTGGATAAGCTTTTTGCAGATTATTATAATACAGTTCCAGACGGTGTCATTAATGACCGCTGGCGTCAGTATAGTGTGTTTTCAGAAAAAGAAAAGGAAGAATTGGTAAGTAAATTAAACAATCAATTGGAAGAGGGCGGAATTGGTGGAATTCTTGTAACTGATGGATTTTGCGATTATACATCTCCTGAATATGCGGGAGAAATGAAGCTGCAGAAAAAGAAATGGGAATTGACTCGTGGGATAGGAATGTCTTTTGGATATAATGAAAATGAGGATCCCAAGCATATGTTAAAAGCCAAAGATATTATTTATATGCTAATTGATACTGTAAGTAAAAATGGAAATCTTTTGTTAAATGTTGGCCCAAGACCAGACGGGACAATTCAGGACGAACAAAGGCAACCGTTACTAGAAACCGGAAAATGGTTAAAGGTAAATGGAGAAGCAATTTATGGAACCACTTATTGGGGGAAGCAAGATGGAATAACAAAAGACCAAAAACAGGTTCGGTTTACACAAAAAGGGAAAAACCTGTATGTGATGATTATGGATGAATGCATTAGTGATTTGGTATCTATTCGGGAACTTGAGATTCCGCAAAATGCGGTTGTGACACTTCTGGGGGAGGATGGAAGTTTAAATTGGAGACAGGAAGGAAAAGATTTAGTAGTTGAAGTTCCAGAAAGAAGAACGAAACAGTATGCATATACATTAAAAATCGAAGGATAAGTAAAAGGATGCCTTAACAGTGAAATGCTGTATGGCATCCTTTTGTTAATAGAAATTCATTTCGTAAAAAACAGTTGCTTTTCAGGGGCAGCTCATGTATAATCTGTTTACATAATATTTTTCTAAATCACTTTATTTATTCAATGGCGCGAATCGTGCCGGCTTTCTTATTTTGAATTTCAGATGAACCGCATATGAAAGGAGTATGTATGGAGTACAGAGAATTTGTATGCGTGGTGGAGAACTGCCTGAATCTGAAACTGGAAGGAGGGACGAAGGCAAGTCGATATACGGCGATGAAGAATAACGGAACGGAGAAACAGGGCGTGATGATAGAAAATCCGAAAATTAACATTGCGCCGACGATTTATCTTGAGGATTTTTATGAACGTTTCTGCAATGGGGTTGCAATGGAAAAAATTATAAAAGAGATTCTTGCGTTTTATGAGAAAGTGAAATGCAGAAATTCTTGGGATGTATCAAATATAACCTGTTATGAAAAAATCCGGAACAAAATAGTATTTAAGCTTATTCATACACAGAAAAATCAAGATTTGCTGGAAAATATTCCTCATGTGAAATTGTTGGATTTAAGTATTGTGTTTTATGCACTGCTCGATGTAAACGATGCGGGAACGGTGACAATGCTGATTCGTAATAAAAATATGCAGGACTGGGGAATTGGTCGGGAAAAATTATGCACAGATGCAAAAGAAAATGCGGTGAAACTGCTTCCGGCACAGATGCTTCCCATCGGTGGGGTGGTAAAAGAACTTCTACAGGGTGAGAAAAAATGCGAAGAAAATCTGTTGGAGAAGAAAATGGTTTGCGAAAACAATATGGATTTTATGTATGTTTTGACCAATTCAATCCGCAGCTTTGGCGCAGCCTGCATGGCATATCCGAATGTTTTGGCGCAAATCGGTGCATTGGTTGGGGAAAATTATTACATTCTTCCGAGTAGTGTGCACGAAGTAATGATTGTTCCACAGTCTAAGAGCGTGGAGCCAAAAGAGCTGAACGAAATGATTTGCGAAATCAATGAAACTCAGGTCGAAGAAGAGGAAGTGCTTGGGAATCATGCTTATTATTATGAGAAAGATACAGGAAGGCTATCAATGGAGGAGTATGTAGACAAGGATACATTATCTGTTTGAAATAATGCGGCTGACCGCTACGCCTAATCCTCCGCCTTGCAGATTGAAACTTCATTCTGCATCATTTAGCTGAAAATGGATGATACAGTACACTAGTTTGCTGATTGGGATGGAATTACGGAGGTATATTACCATTCAGCTAGGCGGCACAGCAGGAATGTTACACAGTTCTTTTCACTGTTTGCGCAGTTAAAATTTTTGCTGTCGGCTGGATGGTAACTGAAACATGTTGAAAGATATTTTTGATGAATAGATTTGATGTGCAAATTTGATGATAAAATTTGCCGATAAAATTTGATGGCGAAAATTACTTTACATTTCAGACAGAATATGGTAATATAATACGTGCATTTTACTGAAGTGAATCTAACATAAGAAGAAAGAGAAGCAGCACTTGATAAGATTCCGCCTTTAAATGCAAAATCATAGTATGCGTCTGTAGCTCAGGGGATAGAGCACTGCCCTCCGGAGGCAGGAGCGGCGGTTCGAATCCGCCCAGACGCGTAGATGAATAACCCGTTTTTATGCCGCAGGAGAGTTTCTTCTGCGGCATAAAAACTGTAAAGGGAGATTTGTTAACAGCGGTTAAATCTGATGAAGGGGGATTGGTATGTCTGGTTATAAAAAGGCATTTCGAAAAGCGTTTCCATATACAATTCCGGTATTGACAGGGTACTTGTTTATCGGAATCGCATTCGGAGTGATGTATGCGGAAAAGGGATACTCTGCATGGTGGGCAATCTTGATGAGTGTTTTGGTATATGCGGGTTCGGGACAGTATCTGGCTGTCAATTTCTTTGTGCCGGGTATTTCTTTCCTGCAAGTGGTTTTTATGACATTGATGGTAAATATCCGACACATTTTTTATGGATTATCACTGTTAGACAAGTTTCACCGGATGGGAAAGAAACGATGAGTCCCGTTCCTGTTCTTTCCGAAAGGAAAAGAGATTCCGGCCGTGGTGGAGTATCTGGGTAAAATGCTGACGCCTGCAGTCATTGGAATGCTGGTTGTATATTGCCTGAAAGATACCCCGGTGATGGCTGCACCGCATGGAATTCCTGAATTGATAGCTGTGCTGGCGATAGTAATACTTCATGTCTGGAAACGGAATAACCTGCTTAGCATAGGCGCAGGAACGGTGTTGTATATGTTTCTCATACAGGTGATTTTCTGAAAAGGGACAGGTCGAACTCCATTTGGGGACGTAGTAAAGTTGAACTTTACTACGTCCCCAAATGGAGTTCGACCTGTCCCTAAACGTTATTTCCCCTCATTTTTTAGGATTTTCTCTTGCAGATCTGCATCGAATTCCCCATTTTTCAGCATTTCTATTTCGTATTTATATGGTGCGTAGGATTTCTTTTTATTCTCTGGGTTTTGTATGTACGGTGTCTCCAGAATTTTGGGGATTTGTTCAAAATCTTTGTGATGCACGATATAATTCAGTGCGTTAAACCCGATTTCACCAAACCCGATATTGGCGTGACGGTCTTTGGCGGCACCGGGGATGTTTTTACTGTCATTGATATGGAAGACGGCAATCTGATCCTTTCCGAGTATCCGGTCAAACTCATCAACGACATCGTCGAAATGATGGATGATGTCATATCCTGCGTCGCTTGTATGGCAGGTGTCGAAGCAGACACGCAGTTTCTCGTTGTACTTCACACCGTCATAAATGCGTGCAAGTTCCTCGAAAGAGCGTCCGACCTCGGAGCCTTTTCCGGCCATTGTTTCAAGTGCGATGAAACAGTCAGTATCTTTTGTCAGTACTTCGTTGAGCCCTTTGATAATCTGTGTCGTTCCGATGTCCGTACCTTCTCCGACATGGGAGCCGGGATGAAGAATCATGACATGGCTTCTGCAGGCAATGGTCCGGGCAATTTCTTTTTCCAGAAATTCAGTCGCCAGCTCGAATGTTTCCTGCTTTACCGCATTTCCCAGATTGATGATATATGGCGCGTGGACAATGATCTCGTCAATGCCGTGCGCTTTCATATAGTCCCAGGCAGGCCCGATGTTCAGTTCGCTGATTTCTTTCCTGCGCGTGTTCTGCGGGGCACCTGTATAAAACATAAATGTGTTGGCGCCGTAGGATACGGCTTCCTTCGCAGAGCCGAGCAGCATATCCTTGCCTTTCATACCAACGTGTGAACCTATTTTCATGATGTCATATCCTCCTGTTATAAAAGGAATCGGACAGAATCCTGAAATCCGCCTGATTCCCCTGTATTTTCACTTGCTAGAAGTAATTATAAATGATAAAATACCTAAATGGAAGTATTAAGTAAATGGAAATACGAAGTAAATCAAAGTATAAAGTGATAGAACGGAGTGAAAAAACGTGAAGACCTTAGCGGATTTAATTACAAAGGAAATGAAACAGGCGTTTCAGGCGGCAGAATATGATGCGAAGTTTGCCAAAGTCACAGTGTCCAACAGGCCGGATTTGTGCGAATACCAGTGTAACGGGGCGATGGCGGCTGCAAAGACTTACCGGAAAGCGCCGATTATGATAGCGAATGATGTTGTTGGAAAATTGCAGGACAGCGATTGTTTTGATATGGCGGAGGCTGTGAATCCGGGATTTATCAATTTGAAAATCAAACCATCTTTCGTAGCAGGGTTTTTGAATGATATGGCAGAGGATGCAGCACTTGGCGTGGAAAAGGAAAGCGAGCCGAAGACAATCCTGATTGATTATGGCGGACCGAATGTGGCAAAGCCGCTGCATGTCGGGCATCTGCGCTCTGCGATTATCGGAGAGAGCGTAAAGAGAATTATGCGGTTTAAGGGAAATAACGTCACAGGGGATATCCATCTCGGCGATTGGGGGTATCAGATGGGACTGATTATTACAGAGCTGGAGAAACGTCAGCCGGATCTGCCGTATTTTGATGAGAGCTTTGAGGGAGAATATCCGGAGGCGGCTCCGTTTACCATCGGAGAGCTGGAAGAGATTTATCCGACGGCAAGTGCCTATGCAAAAGAGAATGAAGAATACCGTGAAAAAGCATTGCATGCAACATTCCTTCTGCAAAACGGACACAAAGGATACCGTGCAATCTGGAGGCATATTATGAATGTGTCTGTCACAGATTTGAAGAAAAACTATAAGAACCTGAATGTAGAGTTCGACCTCTGGAAGGGCGAGGCAGATGCGCAGAAATATATACCGGGCATGGTTGAGGCACTGAAGGAAAAAGGTTACGCACACTATGATGAGGGAGCGCTTGTCGTGGATGTAGCAGAGGAGAGTGATAAAAAAGAAGTACCGCCATGCATGATTCTGAAATCAGACGGGGCGGCACTTTATGATACGACAGATTTGGCGACCTTGGTAGAGCGTGAAGAACTGTATCAGCCGGACGAAGTGATTTACGTGGTAGATAAACGTCAGGAGCTGCATTTCGTACAGGTATTCCGCTGTGCAAAGAAATGTGGCATTGTACGTCCGGAGACTGGTTTGGAATTCCTTGGATTTGGTACGATGAACGGAAAAGACGGTAAGCCGTTCAAGACAAGAGAAGGCGGCGTCATGCGTCTGGAGAACCTGATTAGGGAAATCGACGACGAAATGTATAAGAAGATTATGGACAACCGTACAGTAGAGGAAGAAGAGGCAAGGGATACGGCGAAAACAGTCGGGCTTGCCGCCATCAAATACGGCGACCTTTCCAATCAGGCATCCAAGGATTATGTGTTTGACGTAGAACGTTTCACATCCTTCGAGGGAAATACCGGACCTTACATTCTGTATACAATCGTCAGGATTAAGTCTATCCTCAATAAATATCAGCAGGAAGGTGGTTCTGTTGAAGGCCTGCGGCTTTGTGAGGCGACAAATGAATTTGAAAAAGCTCTGATGTTGGAAACCGCAAAGTTTAACGAGATGATTGACATAGTTTATACAGAAATTGCGCCGCATAAAATTTGTGCATACATTTACGACGTGGCAAATATATTTAATAAATTTTATCACGGGACAAAGATTCTGACAGAGGAAGATGAGACAAAGAAAGGCGGATATATTGCGCTTTTGGAACTGACAAAAGAAGTGTTGGAGATATGTATTGACCTGCTTGGATTTGAAGCTCCGGAGAGAATGTAGTGTTACAATGGAGTTGAATGGAGATTGTGATGACGGAAAAGTTATTTTACGAAGACAGTCATATGAAGGTCTTTACGGCGAATGTATTGGAATGTAAGGAAGAGGAGGACGGTTACAGGGTAAGGCTTGACCGCAGTGCGTTCTTTCCCGAAGGCGGCGGGCAATATGCCGATACGGGAATGCTTGCAGGACGGTATGTGCTGGATGTGCAGGAAAAAGATGGCGTTATCTGGCACTATACGGATGGTCCGGTGGAGACTGGTACAGAAGTGACCGGAGAAATTAACTGGCAGGAGCGTTTCATGAAAATGCAGCAGCACACCGGAGAGCATATTGTGTCAGGACTTGTACATGCACGTTTTGGTTATACGAATGTGGGGTTCCATCTCGGAAGTGAAGACTGTACAATGGATTTTGACGGCAGGATAACGCGTGATGAGCTGCGCCAGATTGAGTGGAAGGCGAATGAGGCGGTTGTGGAGAATCTGGACGTACAGGTTGCATATCCATCGAAAGCAGAATTGGAAAGGCTGGATTACCGCAGCAAGATTGAGATTGAAGGTCAGGTGCGCATTGTCACGATTCCGGGATATGATGTCTGTGCATGTTGTGCTCCGCATGTGGAAAAGACCGGCGAAATCGGGCTCATCAAACTGACGAACATACAGAGCTATAAAGGTGGGGTCCGCGTGACGATGCTGTGTGGATTCCGTGCACTGAAGGATTACGGGCGTAAACTTTCCGCAGTAAAACGGATTTCTGCGTCATTATGTGCGAGGGAAAACGAAACCGCAGAGGCTGTCGAACATTTGAAAGAAGAGTGTGCGGGTCTGAAACTGGAACTGGCAGGACAGAAAAGGGCATTGCTTGAATATAAAATAAAAGAGGTTAATCCGGAGGAAAGTATTGTCTGTTTGTTTGAGGATAATATGGACGCTGACGGATCACGTTTCCTGATGAACCGGCTGCTGGATGCAGGGCATACGATGTGCGCGGTTTTCAGCCGGCAGACAGAAAGCAATGCAAATTGGCGTTCAGAGAAACGTCTGACAGAAAAAACAGTGCCGGCATATCGGTATGTGATAGGCAGCAGGACGTTGGATATGCGGGAACTGGTAAAAGAGCTGAACCGTGAATTCAGCGGAAGAGGAGGCGGGAAACCAGAGATGGTGCAAGGCTCCTTACAAGGGGATGAAGAAAATTTGAGGGAGTGGATACAGAAGAAAGGAAGGGCTTTGGAGAATGAATAATAAGCCGGTAAAAAATCCGTTCTGGTATGTGTTCGGACCTCTGGTTATCTATTGGGGAATCAGCCTTGTGGTCAGTCTGATTGTGAGCTGTGTCCTTGTAATATTAAATGTAAATGATTTTGCCGCGGTAATGAATGGGGTGAACCCAAACGATGAAGAAGCATTTGCCCGGGCGGTGCAGCAGTGCACATTGATTGCTATGAAACTGGAGCTGAAATATGCGGTTCAGATACAGGCTGCAAAAGCACTGTGTATCATTCCGGTATTTGCTGTCCTTTTCCATAAAGACAGAAAGAGGGAGAGAGAACAGAATCTTCCGGTGAACCGGAAAGCTCCGATGTGGAAATATATTTGGATTCTGGTATTTGCGGTTGTTTACAATATTGGAGTAAGCTGTCTCATTTATATGGCGGCACTTGCATGGAAGGTCTCTGACAGCCAGAGTGCAACAGCGCTGTTTTACAGTGCGCCAGTGGCAGTACAGATTGTGGGAGTCGGAATTGTTATCCCGTTGATGGAGGAATTATTATTCCGGGGAATGTTATATAAGCGGCTCAGGGAGCAGAGTACGTTCTGGCGGGCAGCGTTAAGCTCGTCAATCCTGTTCTGCCTTGTTCACGGTGATACCTCACAGATTGTAAACGCGCTGGCATTTGGTATGCTGCTGGCATATGTATATGAGAAGTATGGCTCATTTAAAGCGCCTGCGGCTCTTCATATGGCGGCAAATCTGATAGCGGTAATCGGTACGGAAATCGGCTTGTTTGACTGGCTTGGGACATCCCCGAAACGATTATCCGTCGCAGTGATTGTATGCACATTTTTTGGTACAGTCATGTTTGTACTCATGCAGCGGATAGAGGAGAAACCGGAGCAGCCGGGGGATTCAGGACAAGAGAAACAGAATCCGACAATGGATATGTTTCGTTAACCTTCAATTGGCAGAAAGTACAAGTCCAGATAACGTTAGATGAGATATAGATAAAGATGGGTGCAGTCAGGGCGCGGTTTGCCGGGCTGTTATATGGTCGGAAACGCCAAAAAGGATTCTGTTTCCGTCTATATAACGGTTCGGCAAATTGCTTTATCAAAACGATGACCGAATGAAGTGTTTTCAAATTGTCCGGAAAATGAAACGGATAAAAGAAAAAAGATTAGATGTCAGATAATATGGATGAGAATTATTAATTAACAGATTGTCTGACAATTCGAAAAAATTTCCTGTTTACAAATGGGAAAAAGTATTGTATAGTAGGAAAAAATAAAAAAGATTGCGCATAAAACGCATTTGCAAAAAGTACATATGAAAGGACAGTGATTATGAGTAAGAAAATATGCACTCAGCAAAAGGGACTGTACCGTTCCGAGTTTGAGCATGATAACTGTGGTATAGGTGCAGTGGTAAACATCAAAGGCGTGAAGAGCCATGAGACAGTGGTGAATGCATTGAAAATTGTAGAAAATCTTGAACATAGAGCCGGCAAGGACGCCGAGGGGAAGACAGGAGATGGAGTTGGAATCTTATTACAGATTTCGCATAAATTCTTCATCAAGGTCTGTGAACCCCTCGGCTTTTCTATTCCCGCAGAACGGGAATATGGCGTTGGCATATTTTTCTTCCCACAGGATGAACTGAAAAGAAATCAGGCGAAGAACATTTTCGAGGTCATCGTGGAAAAAGAAGGGCTTAAGTTCCTTGGGTGGAGGGAAGTGCCGGTACATCCGGACGTTCTCGGCAAGAAAGCAGTAGACTGTATGCCATGCATTATGCAGGCATTTATCGCAAAGCCGAAGAGTCTGGAAAAGGGACTTCCGTTTGACCGCCGTTTATATGTGGTGCGCCGCATTTTCGAGCAGAGCAGCGACGATACATATGTAGCATCCCTTTCCAGCAGAACCATTGTATATAAAGGGATGTTTCTGGTAGGACAGCTTCGCCTGTTCTTTGAAGATTTGCAGGACAGTGATTATGAGTCTGCTATCGCAATGGTGCATTCCCGGTTCAGTACAAACACGAACCCAAGTTGGGAGAGGGCACATCCCAACCGTTTTATGGTACACAACGGGGAGATTAATACCATCCGTGGCAATGCCGACAAGATGAGGGCAAGAGAGGAGACAATGGAATCCGGGTACTTAAAGGGTGAGCTCCATAAAGTTCTGCCGGCTATCAATACGGCCGGTTCTGATTCTGCGATGTTGGATAATGCATTGGAATTCATGGTAATGAGTGGAATGGAACTGCCACTTGCTGTTATGATTGCAATTCCGGAGCCGTGGGAGAACAACCGTAGTATGTCACAGAATAAGAAGGATTTTTATCATTATTATGCAACGATGATGGAGCCGTGGGACGGTCCCGCATCTATATTGTTCTCGGACGGGGATTGTATGGGAGCTGTTCTGGACAGAAACGGCCTGCGGCCGTCCAGATATTATATTACGGACGATAATCAGTTGATTCTGTCTTCCGAGGTTGGCGTGCTGGATATCGACCCGGCAAAAATTGTCGTAAAAGAACGGCTTCATCCCGGTAAGATGCTGTTGGTAGACACCGTTCAGGGAAAAGTCATCGATGACGAAGAGCTGAAAGAGCGTTATGCAAATGAAGAACCTTACGGTGAGTGGCTGGACAGCAATCTGATTCATCTGCGGGATTTGAGGATTCCGAATCAGGATGTCCCGGCATACACAAAAGAAGAATGTATAAGATTACAGAAAGCATTTGGCTATTCATATGAAGAGGTGAAAACTTCTGTTTTAAATATGGCGAAAAATGAAGCGGAGGGAACTGCAGCAATGGGGATTGATGCACCGCTCGCAGTCCTTTCCAGAAAGAACCAGCCACTGTTTGGATATTTCAAACAGTTATTTGCGCAGGTTACAAACCCTCCAATCGACGCAATCCGCGAGGAGGTTGTTACATCTACAACCATTTATGTCGGAAAAGACGGAAACCTGTTAGAGAAAAAAGAAGAAAATTGTAAAATGCTTCAGGTGAATAATCCGATTCTCACTAATACAGACCTTTTGAAAATCAAGAGCATGAAGGTGGAAGGATTTAAAATTGCAGAGATTCCGATTACTTACTATAAGAACACAAGTCTGGAAAAGGCGATGGACTACCTATTTATTGAAGCAGACCGCTCTATCCGCGAGGGTGCGAATATCCTTATCCTTTCCGACCGTGAGATGGACGAATATCATGTGGCAATCCCGTCCCTGCTTGCCGTATCCGGCCTGCAGCAGCATTTAGTGCGGACAAAGAAAAGAACTTCAGTTGCCATGATTCTGGAATCCGGAGAGCCGAGGGAAGTACACCATTTTGCAACCCTGCTTGGTTACGGAGCATGTGCAATCAACCCATACCTTGCTCATGAATCCATCCGTCAGTTGATTCAGGACAACTTGTTGCACAAGGATTATTACGCGGCGGTAGACGGCTACAATTCAGCGGTCATCCACGGTATTATCAAGATTGCATCTAAGATGGGGATTTCTACGATTCAGTCTTACCAGGGGGCAAAGATTTTCGAGGCAATCGGACTGAAGAAAGAATTTATTGATAAATACTTTACGGATACGGTCAGCCGTGTCGGCGGCATCGGTATTGAAGAGATTGCAAATGATAATGTTGCATTTCATTCCGAGGCGTTTGATCCGCTGGGGCTGAGCGTTGACATGACACTGAATAGTGTCGGCAGTCATGAAGAAAAGAGCGGTGGGGAGGAGCATTTATACAATCCGCAGACAATCCATGCACTACAGCAGTCCACAAGAAGAGGTGATTATAACCTGTTCAGGGAGTATACAAGGCTAGTGGACGAAGAGGGAGAGAAGATTAACCTTCGCGGGCAGTTGGAGTTTAACTACCCGAAAAAGGGTGTGCCGATTGAGGAAGTAGAAAGTGTAGATTCTATCGTTACAAGATTTAAGACGGGTGCGATGTCCTACGGTTCTATTTCACAGGAAGCGCATGAGACAATGGCGGTTGCCATGAACCGGCTCCATGGGAAATCAAATAGCGGTGAAGGCGGTGAGGATATCGGGCGTCTGGACACGGAAAAATGTTCTGCAATCAAACAGGTTGCCTCTGGACGGTTCGGCGTAACTTCCAGATATCTGGTCAGCGCGCAGGAGATTCAGATTAAGATGGCGCAGGGGGCAAAACCGGGTGAAGGCGGGCATCTGCCCGGTGGAAAGGTATATCCGTGGATAGCAAAAACGCGCCATTCTACGCCGGGGGTGAGTCTGATTTCCCCGCCGCCCCATCACGATATTTATTCTATCGAAGATTTGGCACAGTTGATTTATGACTGTAAAAATGCAAACAAAAATGCAAGGATTTCCGTAAAACTGGTGTCTGAGGCGGGGGTAGGAACCGTTGCTGCCGGTGTTGCAAAAGCCGGCGCGGGGGTTATCCTGATTTCCGGATACGACGGAGGTACAGGGGCTGCGCCGAGAAGTTCGATTCAGAACGCAGGGCTTCCATGGGAGCTTGGGCTTGCAGAGACACATCAGACACTGATTCAGAATGGACTGCGTGAGCGTGTCCGCATCGAAACAGACGGTAAGCTCATGAGCGGCCGTGATGTTGCAATCGCGGCAATGCTTGGTGCAGAGGAATTTGGGTTTGCTACCGCTCCGCTTGTAACGATGGGATGTGTGATGATGCGTGTCTGCAATCTGGACACCTGTCCGGTCGGTGTGGCTACACAGAATCCGGAACTGAGGAAACGTTTCTCGGGAAAACCGGAATATGTGATGAACTTCATGAAGTTTATCGCAGAAGAATTAAGAGAATATATGGCAAAACTTGGCGTCCGTACTGTCGATGAACTGGTCGGAAGAACAGACTTGCTGAAAGTAAAAGACGTGCCGACATCTGAGCGTGCCGCCACATTGGATTTGAGCAATGTACTGTATAATCCATATTCAAGTGAGAAAAAGGGCATGATTTTCAATCCAAAGAAAGTTTTTGATTTTGAACTTCGCAAGACATTGGATGAAAAAGTGCTGGTAAAACAGTTGCTTCCGGCATTGGACAAAAAGCAGCCGAAGAGTATGGAAATTGATGTTACAAATACAGACCGTACATTCGGTACAATTTTCGGCTCCGAGATTACAAGGAGATATCCGGAAGGATTGCCTGAGGATACCTATGTAATTAAATGTAAGGGAGCCGGCGGACAGAGTTTTGGTGCATTTATCCCGAAGGGGCTGACACTGGAACTTGTCGGGGACAGCAACGATTATTTCGGAAAGGGACTTTCCGGCGGCAAACTGGTCGTATGCCCTCCACAGGGGGTTCCGTTTAAGGCGGATGAAAACATCATCATCGGTAACGTTGCCCTGTACGGGGCTACAAGCGGAAAGGCATTTATCAACGGTGTTGCCGGAGAACGTTTCTGTGTCCGCAATTCCGGTGCAAGAGCGGTTGTTGAAGGTGTGGGAGACCATGGATGTGAATACATGACAGGCGGACGCGTTGCAGTCATCGGTCAGGTTGGAAAAAATTTCGCTGCCGGAATGAGCGGCGGTATCGCATATGTACTAGACATGGATAATGATTTATATAAGAAAGTAAACAAATCCATGGTAAATATCGAACGTGTAAAAGATAAATTTGATGTTCAGGAATTAAAAGATATGATTCAGGAACACGTTGCGTATACGAATTCTCAGACCGGAAAAGAAATTCTTGATAACTTTAAAGAGTATCTGCCGAAATTCAAGAAGATTATTCCGGAAGATTATGAGAAGATGATGACGACGATTCTTCAGATGGAGGAAAAGGGATTTAGCGCAGAGCAGGCAAAAATCGAAGCATTCAATCAAATCAAAAACAGAAGATAGGAGGCGGGAGAAGTGGGAAAACCGACAGGATTTATGGATTACAGCAGAAAAGACAAAGCGGCGGAGCCGCCAAAGAGCAGAATAAAGCATTTTAACGAATTCTACACGCCTCTTCCCAAGGAAGAGCAGGAAATTCAGGGAGCAAGATGTATGGCATGCGGAGTACCGTTCTGTCAGTCAGGAAAGATGCTGAATGGCATGGCAAGCGGGTGTCCGCTGCATAATCTGGTACCGGAGTGGAATGATTTGATTTATAACGGAAACTGGGAGGAGGCGTACAGCCGCCTTGTGAAGACAAACAATTTCCCGGAATTCACATCCCGCGTATGCCCGGCGCTCTGTGAGAATGCATGTACGTGCGGTCTTTACGGAGAGCCGGTATCAACCAAAGCAAATGAATACGGTATTATTGAAAATGCATATGACTGCGGATACGCGAAGGCACGTCCACCGAAAGTAAGGACAGGTAAGAAAGTAGCAGTCATCGGTTCCGGTCCGTCCGGACTGGCTGCCGCTGACCAGCTCAACCGCAGGGGGCACTTTGTGACCGTATACGAGCGGGAGGATAAAGTCGGAGGTCTGCTCCGTTATGGCATACCGAACATGAAACTGGAAAAACAGATTATTGACCGCAAGATTGCCATTATGGAAGAAGAAGGTGTTGTCTTCGAGACAAACTGTAATGTAGGAAAGGATGTAAAAGCCGCAGACCTTATGAAAAAGTATGACCGAATCATTCTCACATGCGGAGCCTCCAATCCACGTGATATCAAAGTCCCAGGAAGAGATGCGGAAGGAATTTATTTTGCAGTAGATTTCCTTAAATCTACGACAAAGGCACTCTGGGCAAATCATATGGAACTGAAAGATGGCGCATACATTTCTGCAAAGGGAAAAAATGTTATGGTTATCGGCGGCGGAGATACCGGAAATGACTGTGTGGGAACCTGCATCCGCCACGGCGCAAAATCTGTGCTTCAACTTGAAATGATGCCGAAAGCGCCGGATGAGAGGGCGGAGAACAACCCGTGGCCGGAATGGCCGAGAATCTGTAAGACCGATTACGGCCAGCAGGAAGCCATTGATGTGTTCGGACATGACCCGCGCGTCTATCAGACAACTGTCAAAGAATTTGTCAAAGACAAGAAGGGAGCCGTATGCAAGGCAATTCTTGTAAAACTGAAGCCGAAGAAAGATGAGAAGACCGGAAGAATGACGATGAGCGAAGTGGCGGGAAGCGAGTATACTGTAGATGTGGAGCTCGTGTTGATTGCCGCGGGGTTCCTCGGAAGCGAAAGCTACGTGACGAAAGCATTCGGTGTAGAAACCAATGAGCGCACCAATGTTAAGATTGCTCCGGGTGAGTACGAGACAAACGTAAAAAATGTCTTCGCGGCAGGAGACATGCACAGAGGACAGTCCCTTGTCGTGTGGGCAATCCGCGAAGGGCGCGAAGCTGCACAGAAAGTAGACCTGAGCCTGATGGGGTATACGAATCTATCAGTGCAGTGATAAAACGGGACGTACCCCTTTAACTAATTATGTAAAATGTTACAAATTTATTAAATTATATTGCAAAATTAGCTCCGATGTATTATAATCTCAAGTTTTGAAGTAAAAACGGCGTAACCCTTGTAAATAAAGGGCTGCGCC
>X357_Northern_Tamandua__coassemble_345_pt1 | contig 80321 bp, 65 predicted proteins | sample X357_Northern_Tamandua__metabat2_low_PE_004 | metagenome-assembled genome bin X357_Northern_Tamandua | reverse complement strand
TCACGGATAGCGAAACGAAGTCCCTCTTCCATAGCTACCGGGTGAATCAGTTCAACAGTCATCTCTACGTTATCTCCAGGCATACACATCTCTACACCGTCCGGCAGATCGCAAACACCTGTTACGTCTGTTGTTCTGAAGTAGAACTGTGGTCTGTAGTTATTGAAGAATGGTGTATGACGTCCACCTTCATCTTTTGTCAGAACATAAACCTGGCAAGTAAATTTCTTGTGGCATGTTACTGTTCCTGGTTTAATCAGAACCTGTCCTCTTTCGATTTCAGTTCTCTGGATACCACGAAGCAGAGCTCCGATGTTATCTCCAGCCTGAGCCTCATCAAGAAGCTTACGGAACATCTCGATACCTGTTACAACTGTCTTCTTAACATCTTCGTGAATACCGATGATTTCAACTTCGTCAGATACGTGAAGAGTACCACGCTCTACTCTACCTGTTGCAACTGTACCACGGCCTGTGATAGAGAATACATCCTCTACAGGCATCAGGAATGGCTTATCTGTATCACGCTCTGGATCCGGAATGTACTCATCAACTGTATCCATGAGTTCCATAATCTTATCTCCCCAAGGTCCCATTGGATCTTCAAGAGCTTTCAGAGCAGAACCTTTGATAATCGGGCAGTCAGTAAATTCATACTCTTCCAGTACTTCATTTACTTCCATTTCTACCAGCTCAATAAGTTCTTCGTCGTCAACCATATCACATTTGTTCAGGAATACAACGATGTAAGGAACGTTAACCTGACGGGACAGAAGGATATGCTCTTTTGTCTGAGCCATAACACCGTCTGTAGCAGCTACAACGAGGATAGCTCCGTCCATCTGTGCAGCACCAGTAATCATGTTCTTAACGTAGTCAGCATGTCCTGGGCAGTCAACGTGTGCGTAGTGACGTTTTGCTGTCTCATACTCAACGTGAGCTGTAGAAATTGTGATACCACGCTCTCTCTCTTCTGGAGCTTTATCGATGTTCTCGAAATCAACTGCTGCGTTACCTTCAACTCTCTCAGACAGAACTTTTGTGATAGCTGCTGTCAGAGTAGTTTTACCATGGTCAACGTGACCGATTGTACCAATATTACAATGTGGTTTGTTTCTTTCAAATTTAGCTTTAGCCATTTTGAATGTCCTCCTTAACAATCTAACCTGTATTCAGGCATTTAATTAATCCGCTTTTTGCTCGGCTAACTTTGATTATATTTCAAAGTCAGCCGTTTTTCAAGCGTTTTTCTAATATTTAGTCATTTTTGTTCGATAATACTTTTTCCTGTACAGACTTCGGTACCGGCTCATAGCTCTCGAAGAACATTGAGTAGTTACCACGTCCCTGTGTCTTGGAACGAAGGTCTGTAGAATATCCGAACATCTCTGACAACGGAACGTATCCGCGGACAATCTTTCCGCCGCCGAGGTCATCCATACCTTCGATACGTCCACGACGGGAGTTAATATCTCCGATAACATCTCCCATGTATTCCTCTGGCATTGTAACTTCTACCTTCATGATAGGCTCCAGAAGAACCGGCGCTCCCTGTTTCATAGCATCCTTGAATGCAAGAGAACCTGCAATGTGGAATGCCATCTCACTGGAATCGACCTCATGGTAAGAACCATCGTATACTGTAGCGTGAACCCCGACTACCGGGAATCCACCCAGAATACCGGATTTCATAGCTTCTTCAATACCTTCGCCTACAGCCGGGATATATTCCTTCGGAATAGAACCACCGACTACTGTAGACTCGAACTTGTATGTCTCCTCACCGTTGACATCCATTGGTTCAAATTTCACTTTACAGTGTCCGTACTGTCCACGACCACCGGACTGTTTCGCATACTTGCTGTCGATGTCGCTTGGTTTTGTAATGGACTCTTTGTAAGCAACCTGTGGCGCACCTACGTTAGCCTCTACCTTGAACTCACGCAGAAGTCTGTCTACGATGATTTCCAGATGAAGCTCACCCATACCGGCAATGATTGTCTGACCTGTTTCCTGATCTGTATGAGCACGGAATGTCGGGTCTTCCTCTGCCAGTTTTGCAAGAGACTCACCAAGTTTACCCTGGGAAGCTTTTGTCTTAGGCTCGATAGCAAGCTCGATAACAGGCTCTGGGAATTCCATAGACTCCAGAATTACCGGATGCTGCTCATCACAGATTGTATCACCTGTTGTAGTGAATTTGAATCCGATAGCTGCAGCGATATCTCCTGCATATACTTTGTCCAGCTCCTGTCTCTTGTTCGCATGCATCTGAAGGATACGGCCAACACGTTCCTTTTTATTCTTTGTTGCATTCAGTACATATGAACCTGAGTTCATAGAACCCGAATATACACGGAAGTAAGCAAGCTTACCTACGAACGGGTCTGTCATAATCTTGAATGCCAGAGCGGAGAATGGCTCGTCATCAGAAGAATGTCTTACAACTTCATTACCATCCTCATCGATACCCTCGATCGGAGGAATATCTGTCGGGGCCGGCATATATTCAATTACAGCGTCCAGAAGTTTCTGAACACCTTTGTTTCTGTATGCTGTACCGCAGCAAACTGGTACTGCTGTACACTCGCATGTAGCTTTACGAAGGACTTTCTTCAAATCCTCGATTGCTGGCTCTTCACCTTCCAGATACTGCATCATAAGGTCATCATCCAGCTCGCAGATTTTCTCTATCAGCTCTGTGTGATAAAGTTCTGCTTCATCTTTCATTTCTTCCGGAATCTCTGTGACAGAAATATCTTCACCCTTCTCATCATTATAGATGTAGGCTTCCATCTCCATCAGGTCAATGATTCCTTTGAAATCGTCTTCTTTACCGATTGGCAGCTGAAGACAAATTGCGTTCTTACCAAGTCTTGTCTTAATCTGATCTACAGCATTGTAGAAATCAGCTCCCAAAATGTCCATCTTATTGATGAATGCCATTCTTGGTACATTGTATGTGTCTGCCTGACGCCATACGTTTTCTGACTGTGGCTCAACACCACCCTTAGCACAGAATACACCTACGGCGCCGTCAAGTACACGAAGTGAACGCTCAACCTCTACAGTGAAGTCAACGTGTCCCGGAGTATCAATGATGTTGATACGGTGTTCCAGGGCTCCAGCCTTCGGCTTTGTGTGATCCTCCAATGTCCAGTGACAAGTTGTAGCGGCTGAAGTGATTGTGATACCTCTTTCCTGCTCCTGCTCCATCCAGTCCATGGTAGCAGTACCTTCATGAGTATCACCAATCTTATAGTTAACACCGGTATAGTAAAGAATACGCTCTGTCAGCGTAGTCTTACCAGCATCAATATGAGCCATAATACCAATGTTTCTGGTTCTCTCTAATGGATATTCTCTTCCAGCCATTGTAGCCTCCTATTAGAATCTGTAATGAGCAAATGCTTTATTAGCCTCTGCCATCTTATGCATGTCTTCTTTCTTCTTCACAGATGCTCCTGTGTTGTTAGCTGCATCCAGGATTTCATTTGCCAGTCTTTCTTCCATTGTCTTCTCGCCTCTCTGACGGGAGTACAGTGTAATCCAGCGAAGTGCCAGAGCCTGTCTTCTGTCGGCTCTTACTTCGATAGGCACCTGGTAAGTTGCTCCACCGATACGTCTTGCCTTTACCTCAAGTACTGGCATGATGTTGTTCATTGCTTCCTCGAATACTTCGATGGCTGGCTTTTCAGCCTTTGCTTCAACTCTCTCAAATGCTCCGTATACAATCTTCTGTGCTACGCCTTTCTTACCATCAAGCATGATGTTGTTGATAAGTTTGGTAACAACTTTGTTGTTGTATATTGGATCCGCTAATACATCTCTTTTCTGAGTATGTCCTTTACGTGGCACGGTCCTTCCCTCCTTAATCATATTTTCCGGATTCCTCCGGCGGATTAATTCATCGGTACTCACATGTGTCTCTCTATGGAAATCGCATTGCATGTGCTCGTGGCCGCCAGACTCGTTTATTAAATCCGCAACCTACGATTAATCATAGTTCTGTTTGTGATACGATTTAACTTTCTTAGTTACAAATTATTCTCACGCAGACAACAAGCCGGAGACAAAGCTGCCCGACTTCAGCGGCTGCCCGTGAGTAAAATGCTTCCGCATTTTATTTAGCGTCTTTAGGTCTCTTAGCGCCGTATTTGGAACGAGCCTGTCTTCTCTTAGCAACACCTGCTGTGTCAAGAGTTCCACGAACGATGTGGTATCTTGTACCTGGCAAGTCCTTAACTCTTCCTCCACGAATCAGAACAACGCTATGTTCCTGAAGGTTGTGTCCTTCTCCCGGGATGTAGCTTGTTACTTCGATTCCGTTGGACAGACGAACTCTGGCGATTTTTCTCAGAGCTGAGTTAGGTTTCTTAGGTGTAGCTGTCTTAACTGCTGTACAAACACCTCTCTTCTGTGGTGCAGATACATCAGTTGCACGCTTCTTCAGAGAGTTGTATCCTTTCTGCAGAGCTGGTGCTGTAGATTTCTTTTCAGAAGTCTGACGTCCTTTTCTAACTAACTGGTTAAATGTTGGCATTCTTTTTCACCTCCTATGATTTCGTTGCCCCGGCCTTATGTCCGAGGGGTTGCAGATAATATTCATTATCTAAAATAGCGCACAAAAATACAATGCATCTTTGTGCACGCTAGATTAGTTTATTACGTTTTTTTATGAAAGTCAAGGGCTTTTTCACGATTTTCTTCTATCTTCTTCTATTAATAAGCCTTGCCCCAGTAAACCATATGTCTTGCAGGTTTTCCGCAGCATACACAGACATCTGACAGATGTTCCTGTTCCTCCGGGATACATCGGGATGTCACGCCGCCTGTCTGCTCTTTGATTGCTTCCTCGCAGGCTTCATCGCCGCACCACATTGCCTTGATAAACCCAATCTCATTCTGTGCGGTCTCAACCATACCGGCCATATCTGTCACTGTATGGATGTGGGAATCCAGAAACGCTTTTGCCTTTGTATACATGTCCTTCTGGATTGCCTCAAGAATCTCGGAAAGTTTTGCAGCCACCTCATCGATTGCAACCACAATCTTTTCCCTTGTATCGCGGCGCACAACAACAACCTGTCCATTTTCAATATCTTTCGGGCCAATCTCGATACGAGTCGGAATTCCAAGCATTTCCTGCTCGCTGAATTTCCATCCGGGACTCTTCTCAGAATCATCCATCTCCGCTCTGTACCCTGCAGTCTTCAGCGCCGCAAGTAATTCATTTGCCTTATCCAGCACGCCCTCCTTATGCTGCGCAATCGGAACAACCCTTGTCTGTACCGGTGCGATATGCGGCGGCAGTACCAGACCGCTGTCATCGCCATGTACCATGATGATGGCTCCGATGATACGTGTAGACAGTCCCCATGATGTTTCATAAACACTGTGCAGTTTATTTTCTTTATCCGAATAGCTGATGCCATACGCGTCTGCAAACGCATTTCCAAAGAAATGGCTTGTACCGGACTGCAGTGCTTTTCCGTCATGCATCAGCGCCTCGATCGTGTAGGTGTCCTGCGCCCCTGCAAACTTCTCGCTTGGCGTCTTCTTTCCCGTTACAAGCGGAATTGCAAGGTCGTTTTCCACAAAGCTTTTATAGACGTCGCGCATCATCAGGGTACGCTCCTCTGCTTCCTCGTATGTCGCATGAATCGTATGTCCTTCCTGCCACAAAAATTCTCTGGAACGAAGGAACGGTCTTGTCGTCTTCTCCCATCTCAGTACGGAGCACCATTGATTCCATACTTTGGGCAGGTCACGGTAAGACTGCACAGTCTTGCTCCACACATCGCAAAACAATGTTTCGGACGTCGGACGGATACAGAACCGCTCTTGCAAAGACTCCTCTCCTCCCTTTGTTACCCATGCAACTTCCGGAGCGAATCCTTCGATATGGTCTTTTTCTTTCTGAAGCAGTGACTCCGGAATCAAAACCGGAAGGTATACGTTCTGTACTCCTGTCTCTTTAAAACGCCTGTCCAGATTCGCCTGAATATTTTCCCAGATTGCATATCCGTTCGGCAGATAATTCAGACAGCCTTTTACGCCTGAATAGTCACAAAGTTTCGCCTCACGTACAACATCTGTGTACCACTGTGCGAAATCCACATCTCTTGCGGTAATTGATTCTACTAATTTTTTTTCCTTTGCCATGATTGGTTTCCTTTCTTTTCTTAATATAATGATATGATACCAGGGTCAAAAGGTCATGCGTTTCATGCCTGCATGAAAAAGCATGACTTCTTGACCCGCAAAACACCGAAAAGGAGCTATTTTTCGTAGAAAAATGAGCGGATTTGAGGTGTTTCAGGATTGCTTCGCATAGAATGAATTGCCGATCTGCAAGGTGACAGAATAAGGGCGTAGCGGCGGCTACGTCGGTTGATGTCAACGCAGCAGATGGAATTCAGGCATGTGAAACAGAAGGTTATTTGATGTCGATTATACTAGGCATACAAAAACGCCGGGACTTTCCATCCCCGTAAAAGGGACCGAAAATCTCGGCGGTACCACCCTAATTAACCACATGCACTATGTGATTCTCTCTTATACCGTTAACGCCGGTTCTGCGCCGTACTTTCGTACGGGGGCTCCCAGGCCGGTTCTATACCGTTTCCGCAGAAGCCTCCCACCTAAATGCTTCCTCTCTGTGCCGGCCGATGATATATACTAATCCTGTTCTCTGCCCATATAACTTTTACCGTTGAATTTTAACCGAAACTGAGCGGATTGTCAAGCTATCGCCTCCTACCATGTCCGAATCCCGGACGAAAGGCAAAAGCGGTACCGGAGACCAATCTCCGGCGCCATTCCTTTTCCAACTGCTTATTTAACTATATTTTCAGATTCCGGCAAAAAGCAATTTTTATCCCTGCACCTGCAGCAGTTTCTGTTTCAGCTCTGCCTCCAGTTTCTGCATCTCCACTTCCGCTTCCCGGCGTTTCTGTCTGCCCTCCTGCTGAATATGCATCACCTCATCCAATGTGGAAATCAGCGATTCGTTCGTCTGTTTCAGTGTTTCCATATCCACAATCCCGCGCTCCGATTCCTTTGCTGTATCAATTGTCGCCATCTTTAATTTCTCCGCATTCTTTTTCAGAAGTTCATTGGTCATATCCGTCACTTCCCGCTGTGCGGCTGCCGCCTGTGCGGAATGCTCAACGCCAAGCCCAAGTACCATCTGGCTCTTCCATAACGGAATTGTATTCACAATCGTTGACTGAATCTTCTCGACCATCAGCGTATCATTTCCCTGTACAAGACGAATCTGCGGCGCCGTCTGCATCGAAATTTGACGGGTCAGCTCCAAATCGTGCAGCTTCTTTTCAAAACGGGTGCACATAGCGTCTAAATCTCTGGCTGCCTGCGCATCCTCCGGAAGACCGCTCTGCTGTGCCTTCTGCAGCAGTTCCTGCAATTTTGTTCCGCGCACTTCATTCAACTTCTTTTTTCCCGCAAGAATATACATTGTCAGTTCTTTAAAATAAGTCAGATTCAACTCATACATCTTGTCCAGCAGCGCAACGTCCTTGAGCAACTGCACCTGATGTGACTCCAGCGCCTTACAGATTTGGTTGACGTTCGTTTCCGCTTTTGCGTATTTTGCCTTCATTGCAGTAATCTTATTTGAACTTTTTTTGAAAATGCCAAGAAACCCTTTTTCTTCTTCCTCATCAAAACTTTTCAGTTCTTTTACTACGCCGCTTAATAAATCGCCTACTTCTCCCAAATCTTTCGTCTTCACATTTTCCAGCGCACTCTCCGAAAAATCTGCCATCTTTTTCTGTGTGCCTGCTCCGTACTGCAAAATCATGTTCGAATCGGTCAAATCAATCTGCTCCGCAAACTTCGCCGCCATCCGGCGCTCTTCATCCGTCAGGACACTTTCATCCATCATCGCCTCCGCTTTTTCTTCCTGTATCGGCGCAGCAGTTTTTTTCTCCTCCTCAAATGGATTCAGAGTCAAAGTCGGTGTTGCTTCAAATTCTTTCAATTCATCACTCATCATGTACCACCTCGTTCATTATATTCTTTCAGAGGGGACTGTCCCCTTTGCTATCGTTTCTCTTTTAATCCATCCTCCGTCAGGCCCTCCTGTGCCAACATGGTATTCAGCACGGAAATATCTGACGACACATCCCATGCCGTATCCTGAAACATGGTGTCGAGCAGTTTTTCAAATGCTACATTTAATGTATCCAGTGTTTTTTCAATCTCTTCTTTGGAGGAACGAATGTTTTCTCCCTGTACCGGCTGAGAATCCAAATCCTCGTATGCCTCCAGCAGTTTTACGGTAGTCGGCAGATAATAATTCATCATCCGGTGTAAATCAGATACGGACTCCGGATTGTCTTCTACCCGGTCAAATATACGGTCTACCAGCATCTCCATTCTGGAAATTTTTGCGGAAATCTCTGCTCCCGGAATCGCATCATTACAGGCATGGATTTTCCTGATATACTCTTCTCCTGCCGCAATCACCTCCTGCACCTCCGGTGTCAGGTTGCTGCGCTCTTCCTCTGCCTGATGCCGGCTTTGCGTTTCTTTTGCCGCCTTTTCCGCCTCATCCTGTCTTTGCTGTTTTGTCCTGCGCATCAAATCTGTATATTCATAATACGCCTTATTGCTCGCAATCAGGCATTTTCCCTGCTCATCAAAATGCCCCTGCCGGAACCAGCCTTTCTGAATCATCTTCTTTAAATCTTTTGCAATAAATTTCTCTGTCTTTCCAAACTGCTCTGCCAATACTTTTACATTGCAATATTCTTTCCCGTCCAATTCTCTGATGTACATACGGAACCGTTTCACCCCGCCGAGTTTCATCGTTCCCGCTGCCGCCATAATCATCGTTGCGATGGACAGGACACTGAAAATGACCAGTGTAAGAAGTCCCCCTATCCCATCCGTCTCCGTCATGACAAAAGCCAGTCCTGCCAGAACCATCATCAGGTTGAACGCCGACAGTCCATATCCCGCCACACACAGCATGACACCACCTGCCGTTGCAGATGTGGTGCTTTTATACAGCGCCGGTTCTTCCCTTTGCTGATACGGTCCGTAATGCGCCTCGCCGTATCTTGGCATATCATTCTGATAGCGGTATCCTCCCTGCCAGCCACGGCGTGTACTTTTTTCCTGCTGTCCCCGGATATTGCGGTTGACCATATCCCCGACATTCCTCATTGTATCGGAAAATGTATTCGCCGCTCCGTTCACTGCATCTGTTATCGTCTGATTCAGTCTGCTGAAATCACCGGAATCCACTGCGTCCTGCACGCTTCTTCGAATTTCGTCTCCAAACCGTTCCCAATCCTGATTCGCCATATCGTCCTCCTGTGCCTGTATTTCATCCTGTAGTTTCCTATTCCCCCAAAAGACTTCAATCACATTTTCTCTTGACCGAATAATCCTTTTATATGATAATCAGTTTAGTCAGATTATAAGGAAAAGTCAAGAACGAAGGAGATACATTCATGAACCCAGAAATATTATATGAAGATACAGAAATCATCGTCTGTGTAAAACCTGCCGGAATCCCGACACAAAGTAAACGAATCGGCACTCCGGACATGGAAACTCTGCTGAAAAACCACATCGTTAAGACGCAAAAAACGAAGACGCCTCCTTATCTGGCAGTCATCCATCGACTGGACCAGCCTGTAACGGGACTTCTCGTATTTGCCAAAACACCTGCCGCCGCAAAGGAACTCAACCGCCAGCTTCAAACCGACGGATTCGGAAAGTATTACCGCGCATGGCTGGCCGGGGAACCGCCGCTTACGGAAGGCGACCTGACCGATTATTTACTGAAAAACGGACGCACCAACTCATCTTCTGTGTGCACCGCCGACACCCCAGGCGCCAAAAAGGCAGAGCTGCATTATCACATATTAAAAAAATGCCCTCCCCATACGTTAGTGGAAATCACGCTGAAAACCGGGCGGCATCATCAGATTCGCGTGCAGATGTCACACTTAGGCTGTCCGATTGCCGGGGACTGCAAATACGGGGACTCCACCGGATATGGCGCTTCCGGGCTGCAGCTATTTGCCTGTCACCTGGTATTCCAGCATCCGCGCACAAAAAAGAAAATGGAATTCTTTCTGGATGATTCTGTTATGGAGAATCTTCTTCTCCACAACGAAAACAAGACTGCCGTAAAATAAGCTTTCATACCGGATACAGACCTAGTTCAAACCTGCTTATTCTCTATCCGGTATCATTTCTTTATTTTACGGCAGCCCTATTTTACTCAGTTTACAGTTCCCCACCAACAGTTTCCTGCTCTTCCTCAAGAGACTCTCTGTATTTATCCAATATCGTACTTTGAATTCTCTCGCGGGTACCGGAATTAATCGGATGCGCAATATCGCGATATTCCCCGTCCAATGCCTTTTTGCTTGGCATCGCGATAAATAAACCTTTCTCTCCTTCTATCACCTTGATATCATGGACTACGAATTCCTCATCAAAGGTAATGGATACAACTGCTTTCAGTTTCCCCTCTTTTGCTACTTTGCGTACGCGCACATCTGTGATTTGCATCTTCCAGTCTCCTTTCTCTGTCTGCATTATTCAGATAGAGCTTATAATGCATACCTTTCGTTTTTTTCAACCACTACTTTAATACCATCCTCACCGATATATCTTGTATTCGCACGAATGGTGCCGCGGCTTTCCACAATGCAATTCTCGATATAAGTATTGTCTCCGAGGTATACATCGTTCAGGATAATTGAGTTCTTAATCACACAATTATTTCCGACATATACTTTTTTGAAAATCACAGAATTTTCAATCGTTCCGTTAATAATGCTTCCGCTTCCCACAAGGCTGTTCTTCACAACCGCACCCGGATTATATTTTGCAGGCGGCTGGTCGCTCACTTTGGAGTAAATCTCCGGGAGCTGCTTGAAGAAGTAATCCCTTACCTCCGGCTTCAGAAAATCCATGTTTGTTTTGTAATAGGCATCCACTGTCGAGATATTGCTCCAGTAACTTCCAATCTTGTATCCGTAAATCTTTTTCAGATTTTTATAACGAATCAGAATGTCATTTACAAAATCATGTCGCTCCTCTTCCGCACAACGTTCAATCAAATCAATCAACTGCCGTCTTCTGATTACATAGATTCCGGTGGATACAGTCTGAGAACGCGCAACCATCGGTTTTTCTTCAAACTCCTCAATCCGTGCCGCTTCATTCATACGGACGGTTCCGTAACGAGTCGCATCCTCCTTTGGCCCCAGTTCTTTTACAACAACCGTAATATCCGCCTTTTTGGCGATATGGTACTCAAGCACCTTATTGTAATCCAGCTTGTACACGGCATCACCGGATGTGATGATTACATATGGCTCATGGCATTTCTTCAGGAAATCCAGATTCTGATAAATCGCATCTGCCGTTCCTCTGTACCAATATCCATTATCCGCTGTAATCGTCGGAGTGAATACATACAATCCGCCCTGCTTTCTTCCGAAGTTCCACCACTTGGAGGAATTCAGATGTTCATTCAGCGACCTGGCATTATACTGTGTCAGTACAGCCACTTTCTGTATTCTTGAATTCGTCATATTGCTCAGCGCAAAATCAATTGCACGGTAACTGGATGCAACCGGCATCGCTGCAGCCGCCCTCTTTTCCGTCAGCTCATGCATCTTTTTACTGTTTCCGCCTGCCAGAATAATTCCCACTGCTCTCATACGTGCTCACCTGCCTTTATTAATGTCTCACCACTTGCGAGCACTCCATCGCTGTAATCTTCTGCGGATGTCACACCACTAATGGCGGTATTCTTACCAATCTGAACATTGGATGGAATTACGGAATTTTCTCCGATGGTAGCCAGACCACCGCTGTAAATATTCGGCTTTGTTTTATTCGGGACTTCGCTTCCGATGCCAATCACTACGTTATCCCCGATGTCAGTGCTTTCTGCAATAATCGCTTTATCAATCACGCAGTTTTCTCCGATAGTAACGTCTCTCATAATAATCGAATCTCTGATTACGCTTCCCTTGCCAACGGTTACCCCTGCACCTAGTACAGAATTATGTACCTCACCGTATACTTCTGTTCCGTTGCTGATAATACAACGGTCCACAACTGCCTGCTCTGAAATATACTGCGGCGGAAGATTGGAACTGTTCGTGTAAATCTTCCAGAATTCCTCGTACAGGTTGAACTCCGGAATGATATCAATCAACTCCATATTGGCTTCCCAATATGAACTCAATGTTCCGACGTCTTTCCAATATCCATTGTATTCATATGCAAATAACCTGTCCCCTTTTTCATGACAATACGGAATGATATGTTTTCCGAAATCGCAATTCGGCTGCCTGGAAAGCTGAATCAGGGCGTCCCTCAATACCGGCCAGCTAAAGATATAAATTCCCATGGATGCCAGATTGCTGCTTGGTTTCTCCGGTTTCTCCTCAAATTCTTTGATTCTGCCGTCATCGTCCGTCACGACAATGCCGAATCTGCTTGCTTCCTCTATCGGCACAGGCATCGCTGCGATAGTTACGTCCGCTTTATTCGCCTTATGATAATCAAGCATTACTTCGTAATCCATCTTGTAAATGTGGTCACCTGAAAGAATCAATACATAATCCGGGTTGTATGCCTCCATATAATTCAGGTTCTGGTAAATGGCATTCGCCGTCCCGGTATACCATTCACTGTTCGTACTCTTCTCGTACGGCGGAAGAATTGACACCCCTCCTACATTTCTGTCCAAATCCCACGGAATACCTATTCCAATATGTGTATTCAAACGCAATGGCTGGTATTGTGTCAGCACTCCGACTGTATCCACACCTGAATTAATGCAGTTACTCAGCGGGAAATCAATAATCCTGTACTTACCGCCAAAAGCAACTGCCGGCTTTGCAACTTTTGCAGTAAGAACTCCCAGTCGACTGCCTTGTCCACCCGCCAGCAGCATGGCAATCATTTCCTTTTTAATCATGTAGTCACCTCATTTCTAGTTAGATACTTTTATTATAGCATATTTTTTTCATATGTGCACATTTTTTACAAATTTGTAAAGAAAAAAAATCACTTTTTATTTAATATAACCAAAAAGAACTTCTTTCAATTTTTCTCATATATAGTATAATATAAAAGATGAAGGTCAATTATGACTCTTTTTTAAAAATTTTTAAAAGAAGGTACCAATTTATGTATAAGATTGATTTTAAGAAACCGATTCATATCCATTTTATCGGAATCGGCGGCATCAGCATGAGCGGGCTTGCCGAGATTCTTCTGGAAGAAGGGTTTACCGTGTCCGGCTCCGATGCAAAGGAATCCCCGCTCACCTGTCAGCTTGAGCAGCATGGTGCGAAGATTTTCTATGGCCAGAAGGCATCCAATATTGTAGACGGAATCAACTGTATTGTTTATACCGCCGCCATCAACAGGGCAAATCCCGAACTGATGGAAGCCGTTGCACGCAAGATTCCTATGCTGACGCGGGCAGAACTGCTCGGCCAGCTCATGCGGAATTATGATACTCCGATTGCCGTATCCGGAACACACGGAAAGACAACAACGACTTCCATGATTTCACATATCCTGCTGGAAGGCAAACTGGACCCGACGATTTCCGTCGGAGGAATCCTTCAGGCAATCGGCGGCAATATCCGTGTCGGACAATCTGAAACATTTATTACAGAAGCCTGTGAATATACAAACAGTTTCCTGCACTTTTTCCCGAAAATCAGTGTCATCCTGAACATTGAGGAGGACCATCTGGATTTCTTTAAGGATTTGGAAGATATCCGCCACTCCTTCCATCAGTTTGCGGCACTCCTGCCCTCTGACGGGACGCTGGTTATCAACAGCGATATCAAGGACTACCGGGAAATATATGCCGGACTTGACTGTAATGTAGTCACTTACGGAACATCCGCAGACAGCGATTACAGCGCGCGCAATATCAGCTACAACGACAAAGGCTGCGTTGCCTTTGACCTTGTAAAGCACGGAAAAGTCACCGACCACATTCAGCTTTCCGTCACAGGGGATCACAATGTGTCCAACGCAATGGCGGCTATTGCAACTGCAGAATTGCTGGACATCCCTATGTCCACTATTCAGAACGGGCTGCTTTCCTTTACCGGAACAGACCGCCGTTTCGAATACAAAGGCACACTGGACGGCGTGACCATCGTGGATGACTACGCACACCATCCGACAGAAATCAAAGCAACCCTAAAAGCTGCAAAACACTATCCGCACAATGATTTGTGGTGTGTATTCCAGCCGCATACTTATACACGTACCAAAGCCTTCTTCCATGAATTTGCCGAAGCACTTTCCCATGCAGACCATCTCGTTCTTGCAGACATCTATGCGGCACGGGAAACTGACGATTTAGGCGTATCCTCCAAGGCACTGGCGGAAGAAGTAGAAAAGCTTGGCACAGATGCTTACTATTTCCCAAGTTTCAAGGAGATAGAAAACTTTTTAAAAGAACACTGCGGCGCAGGAGATTTGTTGATAACTATGGGTGCCGGAGATGTAGTAAACATCGGGGAAGATTTGTTAAAATAACAAGTTATCCACATTTTCCACACACAGTTATCTACAAAAAAAACACCCTTCCCCCAAAAAAGTGCTTTTTCCGATGTCTCTTCGGTGTTATAATGATGCTCGCAAGCAATCAGGCGCAGGTTTTTTCCGGTTGTATTGCTGATTGTGTCCCATTTGCATAAAAAGGAGTAGGGGAGATATATGAAGACGCTTAAATTAAAAAATAAATTTCAAACGAATGCGACTTTGGTTTCAAATACATTTATCGACAATTATATGGTACAAGCCAACGGGGAATTTGTGAAAGTCTATTTGTTCTTACTGAGACATCTGGACGACCCGTGCTCAAGCCTCACAATTTCAACGATTGCAGACTGCCTGAACAACACGGAGAATGACATTCTGCGCGCATTCAAATACTGGGATTCCGAGGGACTTCTGAATCTGGAACGGGACAGCGACGGACGGATTATCGGATTAGAGCTTGTGAAAACTCCTGCCCCGGAAACGTCAGACACACCTTCCGGACACCCCGGCGAAGTATCTGAATACACAGCGGAGACCTCTGCTGTTGAATCTGCCGTGACCCCGGCTGCCGGAACAGCGGCTGGCATGACAGACGAAAGCACACCGTCTGTCCATGAACCAGTTGTCCGCCCTGCTCCGAAGAAAGCAATTCCCCTTGATTGTTTCAAGACCCAAAAGGAACTGAAATCTCTGCTGTTTATTGCGGAGCAATATCTGGGCAAGACATTGTCTCACACGGATGTAGAGACAATTACATATTTTTATAACGGACTGAATATGTCTGCAAGCCTGATTGAGTATCTGATTGAATCCTGTGTCGAAAACGGGCACAGGAGTATGCACTATATTAAGGCAGTGGCAATTTCCTGGTCGGACAACGGTGTCCGCACAATTGAGCAGGCAAAACAGAATTCTGCCAATTACAATAAGAATTGTTACACCATTCTCAGCGCATTTGGCATCAAAAGCCGTGGACCTGCCGACTCGGAACTGATTTATATCCGAAAATGGACCGATGAGATGGGGTTTTCCCTGGATATCATTCAGGAAGCCTGCCGGCGCACAATTTCAGCAACTCATCAGCCAAGTTTCGAATATACGAACACGATACTGGAACGCTGGCATCAGAATCAGGTGCATCATCTGAAGGATGTCACCGCTCTGGATACGGTATTCCAGCGGGAAAAGAACTCCCGGAAAGCACCGGTGCAAAAGAATAAGACTGCCGCAAAAAATATGAACAATTTTGAGCGGCGCACTTATGATATGGATTCATTAGAGGAACAATTATTAAAGAGCAATTAGAAGGAGTACAATCTTGGGACTTACAAATTCTCAATACCAGGCGATTATGCGCAGCTACGAACAAAAACAGCTCAGAAGCCATGACATTCTTGCCAGACATTATGAAGAAGTATACCGTGCATTACCGGAATACAAGTCACTGGACGAATCTATTTCGATTCTTTCCGTCCAATACGGAAAGCGTCTTCTGGGCGGAGATGACAACGCGCTGGATTCCCTGAAGGAAGAGCTTGCCATCCTGCGGGACAGCAAGAAAAGCCTTCTGGAGTCTGCCGGATTCCCTGCGGATTATCTCGAACCGGTGTATGAATGCAGGGACTGCAAGGATACCGGCTACATTGGCAGCCAGAAGTGCCACTGCTTTAAAAAGGCCGTCACCGAACTTCTTTATGAACAGTCCAACTTAAAACAGATACTTTCCAAAGAGAATTTTGACACATTTTCTCTGGATTATTATTCCGATAAGTTTATGGATTCAAAATCCGGTAAATCTTCACGTGAGGTTATGACAGACGCACTTCAGACCTGTAAGGAATTTGTGCGTACATTCGGCAGGGAAGATAAGAACCTCTTTCTTTATGGTGATGTGGGAGTCGGAAAGACATTTCTCTCCAACTGCATCGCCCGGGATTTGATAGACGCCGGATTTTCGGTAATATATTACTCTGCTCCGGCGTTCTTTAACATCCTGGCACAGAGCACATTTGACAGAAGCGACATACAGTCAAAAAAGATGCAGGAATATATCTTTGACTGTGATTTGCTGATTATTGATGACCTGGGAACCGAACTTACGAATTCATTTATATCATCCCAGTTTTTTACCTGCATCAATGAAAGGCTGCTGAGCAAGAAATCCACAGTAATCTCAACCAATCTTTCACTGGACTCATTGGCAAATCTGTACACAGAACGGTCATTTTCCAGAATTACAAGCAATTATATCCTGCTGAAACTAATTGGCGACGATATCAGAATAATTAAGAAAATACATTCAAACAGGGAGGGCAAATAATGCTGCGCAGAAGCGAAAGAAACTTAGAAAATATTCCGGTAGGTGCATTGGGACTGATTCCGATTACAGGATGTGAGGCACTTGGTGATAAAGTGAATGACTATCTCGTAAAGTGGAGAAAAGAAAGCGCCCATCAGTACAAAGATGACGTTGCTTTCACAGGATACGAGAAAGAGACTTTCATCATCGATACAAATGTACCCCGTTTTGGCTCGGGTGAAGCCAAAGGCATCATCAACGAGTCCGTTCGCGGAAGGGACCTGTATCTCATGGTCGATGTATGTAACTATAGCCTTACTTATTCATTGACAGGCAACGTAAACCATATGTCACCGGATGACCATTTTCAGAATCTGAAGCGTATCATTGCTGCAATTGGCGGAAAAGGAAGACGAATCAACGTCATTATGCCATTCCTGTACGAAAGCCGTCAGCATAAGAGAACCGGACGGGAATCTCTGGATTGCGCACTTGCACTTCAGGAACTGGTACGCATGGGTGTCGACAATATCATTACATTCGATGCGCATGACCCGCGTGTACAGAATGCGATTCCTCTGAGCGGATTTGAGACGGTATCCCCAACTTACCAGTTCATCAAAGGACTGCTTCGGAATGTCAAAGACTTACAGATTGACAGCGAACACATGATGGCAATCAGCCCGGATGAAGGCGGGACAAACCGCGCAATTTACCTTGCGAACGTGCTTGGCCTTGATATGGGTATGTTCTACAAGAGGAGAGATTATACGACGATTGTAAACGGACGCAACCCAATTGTCGCGCATGAATTCCTCGGCACCTCCGTTGAGGGAAAGGACGTCATTATTATTGACGATATGATTTCCTCCGGAGACAGCATTATCGAGGTTGCCACCGAGCTGAAACGCAGAAAAGCAAAACGCATCTTTGCCGCTGCGACATTTGGTCTGTTTACAAACGGCATGGAAAAATTTGATGAGGCTTATGAAAATGGTACCATCAACGGTATCCTTACGACAAACCTGATTTATCAGACGCCGGAACTGTTGTCTAAACCATATTACATCAACTGTGATATGAGCAAGTATATTGCATTGATTATTGATACGCTGAACCACGACGGTTCCCTCAGTTCTATCCTCAGCCCAAATGAGCGAATCCAGAACGTATTGCACAAATATAAAAACGGGGAAGAAATTTAAGTTGTATGCAGAAAAGAAGGGGGATGCCGGAAAAGGCATCCCCCTTCTTTTCTTCTTATCGCTTTTTCCCAAGCGTCATAGCAGCAATCAACGCCGCTGCGGGAACTGTTGCCACAATTCCGAACGTCCCGCAGACACCTTGTGCAATTTCAATGCTCAGATAATTGGAATTAAACAACTGGTTTGCCTGTACCTGATAAGACACAAACACCAGCAGGGTTACAAATGCGCTTCCGGCGAACGCAAGAATCAGCGTATTTGTCATTGTTCCAATCATATCTTTTCCAATCTCTATTCCCGATTGAAACAATTCCTTCACACCCAGGTTTGTATTATGGTTATAAACTTCATAAAGTGCCGAGACAATGGACATCCCCACATCCATAATCGCTCCGAGCGAAGAAATCAATACACCTGCAAACAGCACATCTTTGATTTGAAGTCCCGTGGATTCCTGAATCATAATCAGTCCCTCCGCCTCCTCGGTACTGAATCCGTCAATATGCGTCATCGAAGACATAAGCAGGAACAGAAGCAGCGAAAAAAACACTCCTATCGTAGTTGCTAAAATAGCCGCAAATGTTTTTTTGCTCTGTCCATTCAGCAGAAGCAATGTCACTGCTGTCGATAATACAGCGCAGGCTACACTCATTCCGATTGGTGAGTACCCCGAAAAAACCGCCGGTAGTAATAAACATACAACAAGATATAATGAATATCCTAATCCGGCAATTGCTTTTATTCCTTTTCCCCGCCCGATGGCGATTATAGCAAGCAATAAAATCATAATACATCCAACGGTCGGATATGTCCTGTCATAATTGTAAACCGTATAATAAACCTCCGTATTTTCCGGTCGATCCGCATTGATAATTAAGCGTGTGTTTACTTTCGCATAGACACTATGTGTAGTAGTCAGATAATTCGTGACCGTTATTTCTTTTCCTCTTTCTTCACCTTCCAGCATTCTGACTTTCAGCTCCTGTGTTCCCAGTTTCAGTTTTAAATCTTTATTATATTCCAGATTTTCAGCAGAAACCTCCACTACGATTCCTTTTTCGTAGTGGAGGGTGTCCGTGTTGAACCTTGCATATTCTTTTATTCCGGTTCTCCGGAATATCATGGTAAGAAAAACTGTCAGAATAATAATGCCAAATACAATATAATGATTCTTAATTTTTTCTTTCATGCTTCCGCTTTCTACTATTTAAATATTTTTCTTTTTCTGCCGAAGAAAGCTGCGATGCTTCCTGTAGCGGCTACCAGAAGAGAGAATCCCATGACATTAGCGGAATCTCCAGTCTTTACGCCTGCCGGTTTGCTATTATCCGGTTTCGCATTATTCTGGCTATTTCCATTGTTGCTGCTTCCGCCGTTGCTGTTCCCTCCGTTATTGTTCCCGCCGTTGTTGTTTCCGCCACTGTTGTCATTTCCGCCGTTGTTGTCATCAGCTTTTACGAGATTGTCCATTGCAGATATGAGTGCATCATTTGCTGCATTAACTTCCTCCTGTGTTGCATCTTCCCTGCTGTCCACTGTCTTTGCTGCATCATAAGCATCTTTGAAAGCATTCCAGCTCTCTGCCGTATACTCTTTCTCACTGCCCATCAGACCATCTGCTTTTGTAATCGTGTCTTCCAATGTAGACTTATCAACTTCCGTTTGTGTATTATCTTCTTTATGAATTGTAAAGGTATCCAGCACAGTCATATTATCTGCGAAGTATGTAGTCAGCTTATAAGATGTATCCGTTACTGCTACATCTGTAACCGTTCTGCGTTTGGACTGATCCATCTTTGCGGAGTATGCTGCATTTGGTGCCTTGATGTCGTAATACTTACTTCCGCTGGCTGAGTTTGCTGTCAGGTAAAGCGTTCCGTTCGGGTTCGTTACTTCTGTATCCTCCGGTTTCTGATTCTCGTCTGCTTTCTGCTGCTTTCCATCCATCATATAAGTTCTCGTGTATACATGGTCATGTCCCATCAATACAACATCGATACCAAGTTCCTCAAAGATTGGCGGCAGTGTATTTCTCCAGCTTACGATTTCTGAATCATTTACATGGCTCGCTGTTGAATATACAGAGTGGTGGAATACAACTGTTTTCCATTTCACATCCGGATTGGCTTTGATTGCCTCTTCCATAAATGCCTTATGTTCTTCCGCAGACTTGTTATTTGTATTAATATCCATGAATAAGGTATTTCCATATACATACCAGTAATCAGTTCCTGCTGCTGTTGCTCCCTTGTCGCTCTCATTCGGCATATTGAAGTGTTCATTGTATGCTTTGGAACCACTGTCATGGTTTCCGATTGAGGTTGCACTCGGGATAGATGCAAATGCTTCATTTAAGTATCCTGCATACTGCGTTTCATTGGATGCTGTATTTACCTGGTCTCCAGCGGAAAGGATGAATTCATCTTTTAAGGTATCCTTAATGGTTTCCACTGTCTGATTCCAGCCTTCGATATCGCTTGCTGTGCTTCCCGCTCCAATCTGTGGGTCACCGACAAATGCGAACTTAAATGTTCCGTCAAATAAATCGGTCTTGAATGTATGTATATCACTTACTGTCTCACCATTCTTCACACGGTATACATACTCTGTGTTTTCCTGAAGGTTTGCCAGCGTAGCCTGATTGCTGTAGAATCCTGCATCATTTGCCGCGGCTGCTGTTGCCTGAACCGTCTGGTACTCCGCCGGGAATTCTCCGTTTACCATAGCTGCTTTCGGTGCATACTGTACCTCACCTGCTGCTTCTGCATCTGCATACCATGTCAGGTTTTTGCTGGACTCGTCACTTCCTACAGAAAGGAAGAAAGATTTCTGTGTTACCGGTTTTACAGGCTCAGTCGGAGGCGTAACCGGAATATCCGGATTCTCTGCCCCGCCTGCATAATTCAGCGTTAAATTAGAAAGTTCAAAATATACATCTGAGCTGCTTTCTCTGTCATTGTGAAGTTCTACTGCCAGTGTGTTTTCACCTTGTACAGCATATTCTTTTACCTGTTCTGCTGTTACATTAATATCTGCTTCTCTTGGCGCTCCTCCGTTTTCTCCTGCGTAATACATATTAGTTGCTGCCGGATCTGCACCATTTTTTACCTGCATCCCTGCTCTGTGGATCTCGTGTCCGTTCAGGTATACCACAATTCCGTCATCGTGATATAAAGTACCTGTGATAGAAGCAATATCTTCCGGATTTTCTATATTGAATGATGTCCGAAAGAAGAATGCCGGAATATCTGTAGATGTACCGTCAATATACTGCTGAAGCAGCACAGTCGGAGTAAATCCGTCAAAAGAAACCAGCGCTCCTTTTTTTGCTCCAAATTTTCCCGGCGACTGTTTCCATGCGGAATCATTAAAGTCTTTCGTTGTCCAACCCTGACGTGATTCAAGTCCCTCTGCCGGATCAGTATTGTTATCCAGATATTTCCACACCGTTGTTTCGTCAACCACTGTCTTGCTGCCTGTCTCTGCCATTGTTTCATCCTGCGCAAGTACGACAGCAGGCCCTGCAAACGGCAGCGCGCCCCCTACAACATATCCTGCGCTTAACATAACCGCCAGCGCAGCAACTCCTGCTTTTGTTTTGATTTTTCTGATTCGCCTATTCTTATTCATTCCTTTTCCTCCTGATGAAAATTAAGCGTTTGCATTCATGTGCCTACTCAATCAATCTACGTTAATTCCCGACTATATTAGCATGGCATATTTTTCCTTTCAACCGACTTTACGTTCATTTAAACTTACTTTGTAAATATTTAACAGGAGAAAAAATTACACTTTACGTACGAAAAAAAGCAGCATACCTCCCCGGTATGCTGCAGTCTTATTCTAGGATTAGAGCGTCAAAACTACTTACAGATTGTTTCGCTGCTTTGCAGCTCCCAATAAATCCATTCTCCCACTTACGTGCAGGCACGACATGTGAGACGGCTTTTGACGCTGTAATCATTCTATATTCTGTCTCTTACAGTAATCCACCGATTGACATAAATAATGGTGCAAATACAAGTGATACAATTGTCATCAGTTTAATCAGGATGTTGATGGACGGTCCTGAAGTATCCTTAAACGGATCTCCGACAGTATCTCCGACAACAGCCGCCTTGTGGGCTTCGCTGCCTTTTCCGCCGTGCTGTCCTTCTTCGATATATTTCTTTGCATTATCCCATGCCCCGCCTGCGTTGGACATAAAAATTGCCATCAGGACACCTGTTACGAGTGCACCCGCAAGCAGTCCGCCAAGTGCGTCAGCACCAAGCACAACCCCGACAAGTACCGGTACGATAACGGCCATCAATCCCGGCAGGAGCATCTCATGAAGAGCTGCTGTTGTAGAGATTCCGACACAGGATGTGTAGTCCGGTTTTTCCACTCCTTTCATAATGCCCGGTTTTTCACGGAACTGACGTCTCACTTCCTCAATCATTTTATAGGCAGCCTTAGAAACAGACTCCATTGTAAATGCGGAGAAGAGGAATGTCAGCATACCACCGATGAAAATACCGATAATTACTTTGTAATCCAACAGGTTAATAGATTCCAGTTTTACGGCCTCTGCATAGGAAACGAACAATGCAAGCGCTGTCAGCGCTGCGGAACCGATTGCGAAACCTTTTCCCATGGCTGCTGTTGTATTTCCTACAGAATCCAGTTTATCCGTAATGTCACGGACAGATTCGTCCAGTCCGGACATCTCTGCAATTCCCCCTGCATTGTCAGCGATTGGACCGTAAGCGTCAACCGCTACTGTAATTCCTGTCGTAGAAAGCATACCAACGGCTGCAAGAGCGATTCCATACAATCCGTTTACTTTGTAGGAAATGAAGATACCAACACAGATTAACAGAAGCGGAATGGCCGTAGACTGCATTCCGACTGCAATACCGCTGATGATTGTTGTAGCCGGCCCTGTCTCGGACTGCTCGCCAATCTTCTTAACCGGGCTGTAATCTGCAGATGTGTAATATTCCGTTACATTACCGATGATTACTCCGACAGCCAGACCTGCTATTACAGCGATGGCTGCATTCATATTTCCAAATAATACATTGCTTAATACGAGCGCCGCAATGATAACCAATGCTGCAGAAACATAGCTTCCTCTTGTGAGGGCTTTCTGCGGGTTGGCATTTTCATCACCTTTTACAAAAAATGTTGCGATGATTGAGGCAATCAGACCACATGCTGCGATTACAAGCGGGAATACCACACCCGCAGAAGTTGCAGCAACTGCTCCCAGTGTCAATGCGGACACAAGGGAACCGACATAAGATTCAAACAAGTCTGCACCCATTCCGGCAACATCCCCTACATTATCTCCTACGTTATCGGCAATTACGGCAGGGTTACGCGGGTCATCCTCCGGAATTCCTGCTTCTACTTTCCCCACAAGGTCCGCTCCGACGTCAGCAGCTTTTGTATAAATTCCGCCGCCCACACGTGCAAACAGTGCAATGGAAGAAGCTCCCAGGCTGAATCCGGATAATACATCTACATTTTTTGTAATGATATATACTACGCTGACACCAAGCGCACCAAGACCTGCTACGCACATTCCCATTACGGCACCGCCGGAAAATGCAATTGTCAACGCTTTATTCATTCCACTCTCTCTTGCCGCATTTGCCGTTCTGACATTCGCCTTTGTAGCCACAGTCATTCCGCAGTATCCGGCAACGGTTGAAAACAGCGCTCCGACAACAAAGCATACTGCTGTCACCCAGCTTCCAATACCAATTCCGATTAAGACAAACAGCACCGCCACGAAAATAATCAGAATCTTGTACTCCGCTGTCAAAAACGCGCGGGCACCTTCAGCGATTGCTGCCGCAATCTCTTTCATTCTCTCTGTTCCGGCATCCTGTCTGCCAACCTTTGCTGCGAGATAAGCCGCAAATAACAGCGCCAGAACCGCGGCAACCGGAACCAGAAACATCATTTTTTCCATAGTTACAATCCTCCTAACAAATAATCCCTGACGATATGCTTTCTCTCTGCTATGTAAGGCGCATACCGGATCGGAAGCCATTCACTCTCTGACTCCCAATCTATATTATTATATCTTTTCTTTATAGTCTTTGCAAGCCTTTATTTGCAAGTTGCTATTTTCATACTTGCAAATCATTTCTTGTATTGTGGAATCCACATAATTATATCCTTTTAAAACCGCATTTTTTCATACCTTGTCAGACTTCCACAAATTATGTAAAACTATAAATGAATTTTTTTCTTAGAAGTGATTCATATTTTTATTTCTTCACGGCAAAACCGTCCGCACGGACAGCTTTGCATATAACGCAAAGGGGACTGTCCCCTTTGCATCGTCCCCTTTGCATCACATACAAAAAGAAGATGGGAAACCCATCTTCTTTTTGTATGCTTTATTCTTCTGCTGTATCTGTGTCTGCTGTCTCATCAGTTTCCTCTACAGCATCTGTGCTCTCTTCTGTCTCTGCATCAGCCTCATTAAAATTGATTTCTTCATCCTTCAGATCCTCATCCGGCTCCGCATCTTCATCAAATTCAATCTCATCATCCAGCTTGACATCTGTATTCAGACTTACATCACGGTACTTCTTCATACCTGTACCCGCCGGAATATGTTTACCAATGATAACATTTTCCTTCAGGCCTACCAAGTGGTCAATCTTGCCTTTGATAGCAGCTTCTGTCAGGACTTTTGTTGTCTCCTGGAAGGATGCTGCCGACAGGAAGGAATCCGTTGCCAAAGATGCCTTTGTGATACCAAGCATAATCTGCTCGCCCGTTGCGGACTCTTTTCCTTCTGTCTCCATCTTTTCGTTCATATCCTCGAACTCCAGCACATCTACCATGCTTCCCGGAAGGAAATCGGTATCTCCGTTTTCTTCGATGCGAATCTTCTTCAGCATCTGACGCACAATCACTTCGATATGCTTATCGTTGATTTCTACACCCTGCAGACGGTATACTCTCTGCACCTCGCGAAGCAGGTAGTCCTGTGCCGCACGCAGTCCTTTAATCTTCAGGATATCATGAGGGTTCACACTACCTTCGGTCAGCTCGTCACCGGCCTCAAGCACCTGTCCATCCTGTATCTTGATACGGGACCCGTAAGGAATCAAATATGCTTTGGATTCTCCTGTCTCGTCATTTGTTACGATAACTTCACGTTTCTTCTTTGTATCACTGATTGTCGCAGTTCCTGCAAACTCTGTGATGATTGCGAGTCCCTTCGGCTTTCTTGCCTCGAAAAGCTCCTCGACACGAGGAAGACCCTGTGTAATATCGTCTCCGGCTACACCACCGCTATGGAAGGTACGCATGGTAAGCTGTGTACCCGGCTCACCGATGGACTGAGCTGCGATAATACCAACAGCCTCACCGACCTGTACTGCCTCACCTGTCGCCATGTTGGCGCCGTAACATTTTGTGCAGACACCGCTCTTACATTTACATGTAAGGATCGTACGAATCTTTACCTGCTCCAGCGGGTTTCCGTTCTTATCTACACCCTTCCTCATAACTCTCTCGGCGCGCAGAGGTGTAATCATGTGGTTCTTCTTCACAAGGACATTTCCATCTTTATCCTTGATATCCTCACAGGAGAAACGCCCTGTAATACGCTCCTGCAGACTCTCAATTTCCTCATTTCCGTCCATGAATGCTTTGACATACATTCCCGGAATCTCTTTTCCTGTACCCTCCACGCAGTCGCTGTCGTGAATAATCAGCTCCTGGGAAACGTCAACCAGACGTCTTGTCAGGTAACCGGAATCGGCGGTACGGAGGGCGGTATCGGACATACCTTTCCGTGCTCCATGTGCAGACATGAAGTACTCCAATACATCCAGACCTTCACGGAAGTTTGATTTGATAGGCAGCTCGATTGTACGGCCGGTTGTATCAGCCATCAATCCACGCATACCTGCAAGCTGTTTAATCTGCTTATCAGAACCACGGGCGCCGGAATCAGCCATCATAAAGATGTTATTATACTTATCCAGACCTGTCAGCAGTGCTTCTGTCAGCTTATCATCACTATTCTTCCATGTCTCTACGACTTCTTTGTAACGTTCTTCTTCTGTGATAAGACCGCGCTTGTAGTTCTTTGTAATCTTATCCACTGTATTCTGTGCTTCTGCAATAATCTCCGGTTTCTCCGGCGGCACAGTCATATCGGAAATGGATACCGTCATGGCTGCTCTTGTAGAGTACTTGTAACCGATTGCCTTTACATCATCGAGTACCTCCGCCGTCTGGGTAGCCCCGTGTGTGTTAATTACTTTTTCGAGAATCTGTTTTAACTGTTTCTTTCCTACATGGAAATCAACCTCAAGCAGCAGCTCATTCCCCTCTGTCTCACGGTCCACAAAACCAAGATCCTGCGGGATAATCTCATTAAACAGCATACGTCCCAGTGTTGCGTCGATAGTTCCTATCAGCTCTCTGCCGTCTGGCATCGTCTTGGTCACACGCACTTTTACCTTAGAGTGCAGCGTAATATATCCGTTCTCGTAAGCAAGGATTGCCTCATTCAAATCCTTGAAGAACATACCCTCGCCCTTTGAACCGGGTCTTTCCTGTGTCAGATAGTAAATACCAAGTACCATATCCTGTGAAGGAACGGCTACCGGACCACCGTCGGACGGTTTCAGCAGGTTGTTTGGTGAAAGCAGGAGGAAACGGCACTCTGCCTGTGCTTCCTGTGAAAGCGGTACATGGACCGCCATCTGGTCACCATCGAAATCGGCATTGTAAGCCGTACATACCAATGGATGCAGCTTGATAGCTTTTCCTTCTACAAGGATTGGCTCAAATGCCTGAATACCAAGTCTGTGCAGTGTAGGGGCACGGTTCAGCATAACCGGATGCTCTTTGATGACTTCTTCCAGCACATCCCAAACCTCTGGCTGAAGTCTTTCCACCATCTTCTTGGCGTTCTTAATATTGTGTGCTGTTCCGTTTGCTACGAGTTCTTTCATAACAAATGGCTTGAACAGCTCGATTGCCATCTCTTTCGGCAGACCGCACTGATAAATCTTCAGCTCCGGCCCAACGACGATAACGGAACGTCCTGAATAGTCCACTCGTTTTCCGAGCAGGTTCTGACGGAAACGTCCGGATTTACCTTTCAGCATATCAGAAAGAGATTTCAGCGCTCTGTTTCCAGGTCCTGTAACCGGACGACCGCGGCGGCCGTTATCAATCAATGCATCGACAGCCTCCTGAAGCATCCGCTTCTCGTTGCGCACGATGATATCCGGCGCGCCCAGTTCGAGAAGTCTCTTCAGACGGTTGTTCCTATTGATGATTCTTCGATACAAATCATTCAAATCGGAGGTTGCAAAACGTCCTCCATCCAACTGTACCATTGGGCGAAGATCCGGCGGGATAACCGGGATTGCAGTCAGAATCATCCATTCCGGTCTGTTTCCGGACTCACGGAATGCCTCTACTACTTCCAGACGTTTTACGATTCTTGTACGTTTCTGTCCGGATGCATTCTCCAGTGCTGCCTGTAGTTCTGCGTAATCTTTCTCCAGGTCAATTGCCTCCAAAAGCTCCTGAATGGACTCCGCGCCCATCCCCACACGGAAGGACTTGCCCCATTTTTCTTTTGCTTCCTGGTACTCTGCCTCCGTAAGAATCTGTTTGTACTGCAAATCTGTCTCGCCCTTATCCAATACGATATAGGATGCGAAGTAGAGGACTCTCTCCAAAGTTCTCGGAGAGATATCCAGAATCAGCCCCATACGGCTCGGAATTCCCTTAAAATACCAGATGTGGGAAACCGGAGCCGCCAGCGCGATGTGTCCCATACGCTCACGGCGCACGCTTGCTTTTGTAACCTCAACGCCGCATCGGTCGCAGACAACACCTTTGTAACGAATCTTTTTATATTTTCCACAGTGGCATTCCCAGTCCTTGCTCGGTCCGAAAATGCGCTCGCAGAACAGTCCGTCTTTCTCAGGTTTCAACGTTCTATAGTTAATGGTTTCCGGCTTTGTTACCTCACCCTTTGACCAGTCCAGAATTGTTTCCGGTGAAGCCAGACCGATTTTGATTGCATCAAATGTTAACTCCTGATTTTCCTGTTCATTATTCATTGGCATAAAGTTGGCTCCTCCTATTCTTCGTCCAAAATTTCATCGAAATCAATTACAGCATCCTCATCGAAGTCTTCGTCATCCTCAGGTTCAACATTTTCCAGTTCACCGTCTACAAATTCCTGCTCTGTATATCCGTGGTCGCTGTAAGACTCCTCATCACGGTATCTTCTGTCTCCTTCAATGATAGAATTCAGATTCGTATTGCCGTAATCAACGGATTCCATCATCTTTACTTCTTCATACTCGTTGTTTTCTTTCTCACGAAGTACACGGACATCCAGCGCCAGAGACTGCAGCTCTTTCAGCAATACCTTGAAGGACTCCGGAATACCCGGTTCCGGAATATTCTCACCCTTAATAATTGCTTCGTATGTCTTGACACGGCCGACAACATCATCAGATTTTACAGTCAGGATTTCCTGTAGGGTGTAAGATGCACCGTATGCTTCCAGTGCCCAAACCTCCATCTCTCCGAAACGCTGTCCACCGAACTGCGCCTTACCGCCAAGCGGCTGCTGTGTAACCAGTGAGTAAGGACCGGTTGAACGTGCATGAATCTTATCATCTACAAGGTGATGCAGCTTCAGATAGTGCATATGCCCGATTGTAACCGGACTGTCGAAATACTCCCCGGTACGTCCGTCTCTCAGGCGAACCTTTCCGTCGCGGGAAAGCGGAACACCCTTCCAGAGTTTTCTGTGCTCCCTGTTGTCAGACAAATACTGCAGCACTTCCGGAAGAAGCTCTTCACCATGTTTCTTCTCAAATTCTTCCCACTCCAGATTGACATAATCATTTGCCAAATCCAGTGTATCCATAATGTCATTCTCGTTTGCCCCATCAAAAACCGGCGTTGCAATATTGAATCCAAGCGCTTTCGCAGCAAGGCTCAAATGAATCTCCAAAACCTGTCCGATATTCATACGGGAAGGCACGCCCAATGGGTTCAGTACGATATCCAACGGACGGCCATTCGGAAGATATGGCATATCTTCTACAGGAAGTACACGGGAAACGACACCCTTGTTACCATGACGTCCTGCCATCTTATCACCGACAGAAATCTTTCTCTTCTGTGCAATATAAATGCGCACTGACTGATTTACTCCCGGAGATAATTCATCCCCGTTCTCTCTTGTAAATACTTTCGCATCTACGATAATTCCATATTCACCATGCGGTACCTTCAGAGACGTATCTCTTACTTCCCGCGCTTTCTCACCAAAGATTGCCCTGAGCAATCTCTCTTCGGCTGTCAGCTCAGTCTCTCCCTTCGGAGTTACCTTTCCGACCAGGATATCTCCTGCACGGACCTCCGCACCGATACGGATGATACCTCTCTCGTCCAAATCTTTGAGGGCGTCATCGCCGACACCCGGAATATCTCTTGTGATTTCCTCTGGTCCGAGCTTTGTATCACGTGCTTCTGCCTCGTATTCCTCAATATGCACCGACGTATAAACATCATCCTGCACCAGACGTTCACTGAGCAGAACGGCATCCTCGTAGTTGTAACCTTCCCATGTCATGAATCCAATCAGCGGATTCTTGCCAAGTGCGATCTCCCCGTTGGACGTAGACGGGCCATCTGCGATAACCTGTCCTTTTTCTACTCTTTCGTCCTTGTCAACGATTGGCATCTGGTTGTAGCAGTTGCTCTGGTTACTTCTTAAGTACTTAATCAGCTTATAAGTTTTTCTGTTTCCGTCATCCTGTCTGATTGTAATCTCCGTAGATGTGGAGCGCTCTACCACACCGCCTTCTTCTGCAACGACACATACTCCTGAGTCAACTGCCGCTTTTACTTCCAGACCGGTTCCTACTACCGGGGCTTCTGTAGACAGAAGCGGCACCGCCTGACGCTGCATGTTGGAACCCATCAGCGCACGGTTCGCATCGTCATTCTGCAGGAATGGAATCAATGCAGTAGCGACCGAAAATACCATCTTAGGAGAAACGTCCATGTAGTCAAATTTATTTCGTTCGTATTCCTGTGTCTCCTCACGGTAACGGCCGGATACGTTTTTATGAATGAAGTGTCCCTCTTCATCCAGAGGCTCATTCGCCTGTGCCACATGGTAATTATCCTCTTCATCCGCTGTCATATACACAACTTCGTCTGTGACAACCGGGTTCATCGGATCTGTTTTATCAATCTTACGGTACGGTGCCTCAACAAAACCATACTGGTTAATTCTCGCATAACAAGCCAGTGAGTTAATCAGACCGATGTTAGGTCCCTCAGGCGTCTCGACAGGACACATTCTTCCATAGTGAGAATAGTGTACATCCCGGACCTCGAATCCGGCACGGTCTCTTGACAGACCGCCAGGTCCCAATGCAGACAGACGTCTCTTGTGGGTCAGCTCACCAAGCGGATTGTTCTGATCCATAAACTGTGACAACTGAGAAGAACCGAAGAACTCCTTCACCGCCGCAGTTACCGGCTTAATGTTAATCAGGGACTGCGGGGAAACGCCATCCTGATCCTGTGTGGTCATACGCTCACGCACAACCCTTTCCAGTCTGGACAGACCGATTCTGTACTGGTTCTGCAGCAATTCTCCGACCGCACGGATACGACGGTTGCCCAAATGGTCGATATCATCATCATTTCCCATGCCATACTCAAGGTGCATGTTATAGTTAATAGATGCCAGAATATCTTCTTTTGTAATATGCTTTGGAATCAAATCATGGATATCTCTGCGGATGCACTCTTTGAGTTCATCAATATCCCCTGCTGTCTCTTCCAAAAGACCTGCCAGAACCGGGTAATATACCTGCTCCGTCACACCTACTTCTGCCGGGTCAATATCCACGACAGCCTCAAGGTCCACCATCATGTTAGACAGAATCTTGATGTTGCGGGACTCGTCCTCTCCCTCTACCCACAGGTACGGAGCGGCAGAATTCTGGATTGCGTCTGCAATCTCTCTTGTAATCTTAGTTCCTTTTTCAGCAACTACTTCACCTGTCACCGCGCTTACGACATCCTCAGCCAGAATCTGCCCTGTCACACGGTTCTTCAGTGCCAGTTTTTTATTAAACTTATACCGTCCCACTTTCGCAAGGTCATAACGTCTTGCGTCAAAGAACATACTTGTAATCAGGCTTTCCGCGCTGTCCACTGCGAGCGGCTCACCCGGACGAATCTTTTTGTACAGTTCTAACAGACCTTCCTGATAGCTCTCAGCAGTGTCCTTTCCAAAGCTCGCAAGAATCTTCGGTTCCTCTCCGAAGAGTTCGATAATCTCTGCGTTTGTACCGATACCAAGTGCTCGGATTAATACGGTAATCGGTACTTTTCTTGTTCGGTCAACACGAACGTAAAAAACGTCATTGGAGTCTGTCTCATATTCCAGCCATGCTCCACGGTTTGGGATAACTGTGGATGAATACAGTTCTTTTCCCAGTTTATCATGGGCGATACCATAATAAATACCAGGAGAACGTACAAGCTGGCTTACGATAACACGCTCTGCACCGTTGATTACAAAAGTTCCTGTCTTTGTCATCAGCGGAAGGTCTCCCATGAAAATCTCATGCTCGTTAATCTCATCAGTCTCTTTGTTGTAAAGTCTTACTTTTACTTTCAAAGGTGCGGCGTAAGTTGCATCACGCTCTTTACACTCTTCGATTGTGTACTTCACCTCATCCTCGCAGAGTCTGAAATCAACAAATTCCAGACTGAAATGACCACTGTAATCAGCAATTGGTGAAATATCTTCGAATACCTCTTTCATACCCTCGTTCAGGAACCACTCATAAGAGTTTTTCTGAACTTCGATAAGATTCGGCATCTCTAATACTTCTTTTTGTCTGGAATAGCTCATGCGTGAACTTTTTCCGTTTGTGATGGGACGAATTCTGTTTTTCTCCATTGACGTTTCACTCCTCATATATTTTTTGGCGGGCTACGAGTCGCCCTGTTATTACTCCATGAATGCTATTATATGATCACAGTGCCAAAAGCCATCTCACACGCCGTGCCTGCACGTAAGTGGTAGAATGGTTTTATGACGCGCCCCTACATGAGGAAGAAGCAGAGGAGAGACTCCACGAATTCCGAATGTAGAGCAGGATTATGGACGTTGCAAAGCAGCGAAGCAATCCATAAGTAGTTTTGACGCTCTAATCATTATATATAGAAAAAAGCCGCTTTTTACTATAAAAAGCAGCGCCTACCTTTCCACAATAGCGCATTTTTTACTATATCACAAAGCCCTTTGTGATGTCAACATGTTTTTCTCGTTTTTTCCAAAAAGCTCTTGACATTTTTTCTTTTCTGTGTTAAAGAAATACATTTTCAACCACTCCCCTTGAAAATGTCCTCCTGTTATTCTTTGATGCAAAAGCGGCAGCCGTGTCCAAAATTTCTGTCCTGGACACAACTGCCGCTCTCTATCTTATCTCCTGATTTTCAACTACTCAAAACAGCGCCCCACAGGCATAGCTGCTATGCAAACTACCCTTCTATAAAGCAGCCGCCGTTCCGAATATCCGTAACTATTATTTCAGGTTAACTTCAGCGCCTTCGCCCTCAAGTTTTGCCTTGATTTCCTCAGCCTCTGCCTTGGAAACTGCCTCTTTGACTACCTTCGGAGCACCGTCAACAAGCTCTTTTGCTTCTTTCAGTCCAAGACCTGTGATTTCACGGACTGCTTTGATAACTTTAACTTTAGCGGAACCAGCAGATACAAGCTCTACATCAAACTCATCTTTCTCTGCTGCGGCTGCTCCGGCATCTCCTGCTGCTGCAACTACAACACCTGCTGCTGCAGATACACCAAATTCTTCTTCACATGCTTTTACTAATTCATTTAACTCTAATACTGATAATTCTTTGATTGCTTCAATCATCTCAGCCGTTGTCATTTTAGCCATTTTAATATCCTCCATTTTATCTTATTATTTTAAACTGTCATTCTTTACGAATTATTCAGGACATGGTTCCCTCCTCCGGAAAGCCCGTCCCATCAGCATCCTACTCCGCTGTTGCCGGAGCTTCCTCTGCTGCTGTCTCCTCAGTTGCTGTCTCGGCAGCCTCTGAGCCATCCTGCTCTGCAATTTGTTTGATAACACGAGCAAAGTTTGTGATAGGTGACTGCATACTTCCAAGCAATCTGGAAAGCAGCTCTTCTCTTGAAGGAATCTTAGCCAACTCTGACAGACCTTCCACATCATACAACGTTCCTTCAACTACACCTGCTTTGAGCTCAAGCTTCTCTGCGTCCTTAGCGAACTTGCAGATAATTCTTGCCGGAGCTGTTGCATCGTCTTTGGAAATAGCGATTGCGCTTGGTCCTTCTAAATATTCGTCCAGACCTGCGAATTCTGTTCCCTCAAACGCTCTCTTCATCATTGTGTTCTTGCAGACTTTGTAAGTAATGCCTGCTTCTCTAAGCTGCTTACGCAGTTCTGTATCCTGTGCTACTGTCAATCCACGGTAGTCAACAAGTACGATTGACTGTGCGTCTTTGATATCTTCTGCGATAGCTGCTACGATTGGTTGTTTTAATTCGACTTTTGCCACGTTCTGGTGCACCTCCTTGTTAGATTCGTTTATGACTGCTCTTCTAATAAAGAGTCCGGAATCCAGACTCCCGCGCCCGCGGCGGCCGCATTTGCGACATCTTCTGCCTACGCCGCAGTGTGCATCCCCCCGGAGGGTTTTATTATATGGAACTCTTTATTTCCTATAATAAAACCTCTGTGTCCAAAGACACAGAGGCTGAAAAATTCATCTAAGATAGAATTCTTGTCTTCCTCGGCAGGCGTTTTCATCCTTATGCCTTGCGGCACCTGCTGTCTTCGGCAGTCAATTACTGTAATATACTAACACCACGTCCGGCGGTTGTCAATATATTTTTTATAATATTCCTTAATCGTAAAAATTAGGCAAGCTTCAATGGGTTAAGCTTTACGCCAGGTCCCATTGTAGATGTCAGTGTGACACTCTTCAGGTACTGTCCTTTTACTGCTGCCGGTTTTACTTTAAGAATTGCATCTATAAGCGTCTGGAAGTTGTCCGCTAACTGTTCCTCGGTAAATGATGCTTTACCGATTGGCACATGGATAATGTTTGTTTTGTCCAATCTGTACTCAATCTTACCAGCTTTGATATCGTTGATAGCTTTTGTTACATCCATTGTAACTGTACCCGCCTTCGGGTTCGGCATCAGACCTTTTGGTCCAAGTACACGTCCGAGACGTCCAACAACACCCATCATATCCGGTGTAGCTACAACTACGTCAAAATCCAGCCATCCTTCGTTCTGAATCTTCGGAATCAGTTCGTCTCCGCCAACAAAATCTGCTCCTGCTGCTTTTGCTTCTTCTGCCTTTGCATCCTTTGCAAATACAAGGATACGAACTGTTTTACCAGTTCCGTGCGGCAGGACAACTGCTCCACGAATCTGCTGGTCAGCGTGACGTCCGTCACATCCTGTTCTGATATGAGCTTCGATTGTTTCATCAAATTTTGCAACTGCTGCTTTCTTTACAAGAGCGATAGCCTCTTCTTTTTCATAGAGATTTCCTCTCTCAATCTGTTTTGCAGCTTCGATATATTTTTTTCCGTGTTTCATGATAAATAACCTCCTTGTGGTATTGGCGGGAACGTACCCCTCCCACGATATTCAACTCGTTACAATGTTCACTGTTTCCCCTGCGCCCTGCGTAGACACCGCATGGAGCTAAAGTTAACATGAACTACGATACAATAAAGTTACGCTCGACTCAGCGCTCGAAAAACTTCCGCTCAGTCTCGGTAACGGAGTTCGCACCAGGTCCGAAAGAACCCCACCAAATGCTCTACTCCTCTACATCTACTCCCATAGAACGGCAAGTACCGGCTACCATGCTAATAGCTGACTCAAGGGATGCTGCGTTCAGGTCAGGGAGCTTTGTCTTAGCAATCTCTTCTACCTGAGCTTTTGTGATTGTAGCAACCTTTGTCTTGTTCGGAACGCCTGAACCAGATTTGATGTTGCAGGCTTTCTTAATCAGAACTGCTGCCGGCGGTGTCTTTGTAACAAAGCTGAAACTTCTGTCATTGTATACTGTGATAACAACAGGGATAATCAGGTCGCCCTGATCTGCTGTTCTGGCATTGAACTGTTTTGTAAATTCAACGATATTTACACCATGCTGTCCCAGTGCCGGTCCAACCGGTGGTGCCGGAGTTGCTTTTCCTGCTGGAATCTGTAATTTAATATAACCTTCTACTTTTTTTGCCATCTTTCATTACCTCCTTGTGGTATTGGCGGGATTCTTCATCCCTCCCACGGTTCTAATCCATCTTTCTTACTTCTGAAAAGCTGAGTTCAACCGGAGTTTCACGGCCGAACAGCTCAACATTGATTGTCAGGCTCTGTTTTTGTTCGTTGATTGTCTGAACCACACCCGCAGTTCCTTCCCATGCGCCGCTCAATACAGTAACCATATCGCCGATTACATAATCGCTCTTGAACTCTGCATGGCCGATTCCCCAGTGCTCCATCTCGGATTCTTCCAACGGAACCGGTTTGGAGCCAGGTCCGACAAACCCTGTCACACCTCTTGTGTTACGAACAACGTACCATGTGTCATCATTCATAATCATGTGAATCATAACATATCCCGGGAACAGCTTTCTCTGACTCACCTTCTGAACACCATTCTTCATCTCGACGACTTCCTCCATAGGAACCCGGACCTCCAGAATCTGCTCTTCCAGATGACGATTCTCAATCGTTTTGTCAATGTTTGCTTTTACCTTGTTTTCATAACCTGAATAAGTATGAACTACATACCATTTTGCTTCTGACATAAAATCACCTTTCTGCTTCGGTCAATTAACGAACCAGCCAGTCAATCCCGTATTTCAGAAGCGAGTCAATCACCGTAATGACTGCCCCGAGCAATACTGAAACTGCCACGACTGCCGTCGTCTGTTTTACAAGTGCGTTCTTGTCTGGCCAAACAATCTTGCGGAACTCCGCCTGAAGACCTTTAAACCAGCTTTTCTTCTGAGCTTTTCCTGACTTTTCACTCATGATGTCCACTCCTTCTCAACGACTATTTCGTCTCTTTGTGCAGTGTGTGTGATTTACAGAACTTACAATACTTCTTTGTTTCCATACGGTCAGGATGAGTTTTCTTATCCTTGGTCATGTTGTAATTGCGGTTCTTGCATTCTGTACATTCCAATGTGATTCTTGTGCGCACAACTTCCACCTCGCTTCTTAATTACTTAACTACGTGTTACTGATGGTTGCGAAGCCATCAAATTTTAGGCATAAAAAAAAGACCTACTTCCATTCGCCAGAAAATTGTAACATATCTTTCGCATGGAAGTCAAGCCTTATATTATTTTTTAGTTATCCCCCTTAGTTATGCCTTCTAGTTATGGCTTTTTAGCTATCTGGGTATTTGTCCTTTTTAGCTATATGCCTTTTTCATTATAATATACTGTTTTTCAAACGTCTCCTGTGCCATCGGCTTATTCAGATAATACCCCTGAATCTCATCCCCAGCCATCGGTATCCTCTGAACCCTGTCGCTCCACCAGGATTCCCTTTTTCTCCAGCCGTCGATACACATCCCCCCTGAAAAGTGTATACACTACCGAGACAAGCGGAATAAACACCAGCATACCTACTACCCCCATCAGGCTGCCTCCGATGCTCACCGCTGCCAGCACCCAGATAGACGGCAGTCCCACGGAGTTGCCGACCACTTTCGGATAAATCAGATTTCCTTCAATCTGCTGGAGCACCAAAAACATCACAACAAAAATCAACGCTTTCACAGGAGCCACCATCAATATAAGGAACGCACCGACTACACATCCGATAAACGCACCGAATATCGGAATCAACGCGGTAAATGCAATCAGGATTCCGACAAGCAATGCATACGGCAGACGGATTACCGACATCGTTACGAAAAACATTAATCCAAGTATCAATGCCTCCACACACTGACCTGTCAGGAAGTTGGAAAATGTCTTATATGCAAGTGAACAGACTGCCAGTACCGTCCCTACTTTTTTCTCCGGCAAATATGCATACAGAATCTTCCGTACCTGAACGCGCAGTTTCTCTTTCTGTAGCAGAATATAGCAGGCAAACACAAATGCGATAAAGAACGTTGCCACACTGCTCACAATATTTTTTGCAACAGAAAATGTCGAGTCCAGAACATTTCCCGCTCCGTTTTTAAAAAACGCGGCAATACCGTTTAACATTTCCTGCCAGTCCATATCCAGACTGCCCAGCAGGGCTACCACTTCTTTGTTATTGTTGAATAGCTCCTCCGCCTGCCTTACTACCTTCGGCATAAATTGCTGAATACTCTTGCCCAAGAGTGCAAATGTCGTCCCCAGTTCCGGAATTACAACAAACATCACAAGTGCAATGGTGCTCAGTACAATCAGAATCGTCAGTACCAGACTCAACGGCCTTGATGCCTTCTGCAGACGTTTCTTTTGCTTTAATTTATCCTGCTTAAAAATATTCCGCTCCAGAAAACTCATCGGCACATTCAGGACAAATGCAATTGCTCCGCCCATCAAAAACGGAAAAATAATATTCACCAAAAACTTCAGTGCCCCAAAAATCAATGTATAATTCCAGAACGCAATCAGAATCACAATCGTAAATACAATCAGCTCTTTAATCTTGCGCATTGTCTCCTTGTCAAGATGAAATCCCATAAATTACTCCTTTTCCTGTAATCATTCATTTCTGCCCCTGCGCAGATTGCTGCACATCGCGTACACCTCCTGATACAGCGGCTTATACTCCGGATATCCCTCCGGCAGACGAACGATATCTTCCGGCGAATCCATGCCCAGGAATGTCAGCCACGCCTCCAGCTTGTTTCTTATACCTACATTGTGCTGGTTTTCACGGAAGATGTCAAGTGCGATAAAGATAAAATCCTGAAACAATTTTAGTTTGATACCGGTATCCGATTTTTGCCGAAAGCTCTGTGCCGGAAGCCGCACCCAATGAGATGTTGTCGGGAGAATGGAAGTATCACAGACTATATCAACGGAGAGGACATTCAAGTGTCCGACCTTTACCCAATCACAGAGTTTGTCCAGCATTTGAAGTTTCAGAAGATTTTAGACCGCTATGACGATTTATACGGTATGGATATGTTCAGGGAAAGCAAAAAAACCTGGTATTATATAAATGAAAATACGGTGCTACCAGAAAATATACCGATATGATAAAAAACAAATTTCTTGTGATGTTTTCATACTTAACGAAGGGAGCAAATTTTGATGACAGAGTGGATTGCCAGAATATTTCCGTTTTATTTTATACTGATAAACCTTTTTTCTTTTTCCCTTTATGGGATAGATAAGTCAAGGGCGGTTCACCATAAGTGGCGGATAAAAGAGTCTGTTTTGCTTGGAGCTGCTTTTCTGGGTGGAGCAGCCGGCGCAGGTCTTGGCATGTCCATCTTCAGACACAAAACCAGAAAGTTAAAATTCCGCATTCTTGTGCCTCTTTCTCTTGCCCTCTGGCTCGCGCTGGCAGGTGCATGGATGGTCCGAGCCGGAAAAGAAACACACTTCTTTTCCGGCTCGTTTGAGATGCCTGCTGAACACTGATATTTTATTTGTCGGTTACAAAAATGAACTTCACCTCTCCATCCATTCCTTCTGAAATTCCCGAGAAGTTCTTATAGGACTTTGATGTGTCAATCATCGAATTGACCTTGCTGAGCACATTCTGAATATCTCCGTCAAAGACGCTTACCAGCTTTTCAATCCCCTCTTCATTGAACTGAATCATACCTTCATTCAGCTTCACTGCCCCGGCGTCAAGCTGCCGTACGCCATCAAGCAGAGCTGCGGAACCACTCTGTAACGTTCCGATACCAACGGTCAGTGTGCCCGCTCCCGCATCCAATGTGGAGGCGCCTGCTGCCAACTGAACTGCTCCGCCTGCCACGGACCGTGCGCCTGCATCCGCTGTCTTCAGATTGTCAGAAAGCGCCTGATTCCCTGCTGCAAGTCCCTGTGCCCCGGAAGATAACCGGGATAATCCGGAAGCAAGGCCTCCTTCACCATAAACACCTGTCCGCAGTTCTGCGACACCGGATTTCAGGCTGGCGCATCCTGTGCGAATCTGTGAACTTGCATCTTTTAATGTCATTGTTGTCCCGTCCCCTGCATGTAACGCGGCATTCAGTTGTGTCACCCCATCCTGAATAGTGGACTGTCCGTCTCCCGCCTGCAATGCAGCATTTAACCGGGAAGATGCATCCTTCAATGTTGTCCGTCCATCTGCCGGCTTCAACATTACATTTACCCGATTGATACCATCCGCTACAGACGCAGCTCCGCTTGATACCTGATTCATCCCCTCTACAATTCCCTGTGCGCCACCTGCATACTGCTGTGCATTCGATGCATACTGCACTGCTCCTGCCGCAAATTGCTGTGCTCCGGTATCATATTGAGACATTGCTCCCTCAACTGCTCCAATCAAGTCAGTCTTTTCTTCTTCACTCAACGAACTGTTATTCACAATACTTTCAATCGCTGCCTTTGTCGCTGATACACCATTTGAAAGATTTTCCGCTGATACAGAAAGCGTATTCCCCGCATCGCGAAGTGACGCAGCACCTGCAGCAAGGGCTCCTGTACCCGCTACCACCTGCTGTGCTCCTGCCGCAACAGCATTGGCTCCCGGCGCGAGTTCTCCTTCCAGGACATGAGATACCTCTGTAATTCCGCCGTCCAGCTTTGATGCCGCTTCCGCCGCCTGGGCAACTCCTGCATTGAGCTTTTCAGCTCCCGCTGCCGCAGTGTCCACTCCTGCATCCACCGCAGATGCCCCGTCCGCCAACGCATTGACTCCGTCCGCCATTGCGCCAATCTGTGGCTGCAGCGCCGTCAGGCCGTTACTTGCCGTGCTTAGTCCCGCACTCAACGCTGCCGCTCCGTCTGCCGCTGTTACAGCACCAGCACTCAACTGGCTTGTTCCGTCTGCCAGTGTGCTGCTTCCGTCTGCCAGTGTATTCGCGCCGTCAGCAAGTGCCGCCGTACCGGATTTCAGTTCCCGGCTGCCGTCTGAGAGCTTATTTACACCGTCAATCAGTGTCCCGGAGGAAGAGAGCAGTGTATCCAGTCCGCCTTTCAATTCTCCGCTTCCGCTTACAAGCTGATTGGCAGAATCCTGCAATTTATTCATAGAACTCTTCAGATCACCGAGATTCTCCAGACTTCCCTCGGAGTCTTTATCTGCCAAATCATTGAAGATGCTGTTTGTCGCTACTGTAATTCCTTCAACCGCCTCGTAATCCGTCACATCCGTTTCTACTTCGAAATAGTCCGGAATTTCCAAATCTGTTGTTCCCAAGATATCATTCATTCCCGGAAAGCCATAGCCGAGGACAACCTCCCGGTCACCGTCTGACACAAGTTTTCCGTTGGTAACGGCTACATTTGTAAATTTCTCTGAATCAAGGAGCAGCCCTGTAGCCATCATAAACGGTACTTTGGAGCCGTTCTGGCCGCCTGTATTTTCATAGGTATACCGGATTGTCAGATGACCGCTTTTTCCTGCCAAATCCTCTGCGCTGATATCTTTTCCATCCAGCTTGTAACTGATTCTGATTCCAACCGGAAGGCTCTGTGTTGTCGCCCCCTGATAACATATGTCCGCTTTATCTGCGTTCCATGTCAGATTTTTTCCGTTTGCCGTAAATGTCTCATCCCCCTTGACATTTTCAATCCCGGTAAGGTTTGATACATCCTGCACCTCCGTCAGACTGGAAATATTTTTTAACTGGTCGGATACCGTTACCGTCTTTACCGAACCATTTCCATCAATCTTGGCATATACTGTCTCATCCTTTGTCGGGCCGGCAGTTTGTGTACCCTCCGAATCTGATGCCGTTGCTTTTACCGTATCTTTTGTACCCGCTGCCGTCTGACTGGCTGTCGCTGTATCTGATGTGCTCTCCGTTGCCTGTGAGCCTGATGCAAAAACATAAGACGGTGTCCCGACACTTCCGGCAACAAGTGCAGTCAGCATCACTGCTGCAATTAAAGTCCTAAATTCTCTGTTTTTCATTGTAATAACCTCCTATTTGATGATTGCAGCGTCAAAAGCCATCTCACACACCGTGCTCGCACGTAAGTGGAAGAATGGATTTATGACACGTCCCTACATGAAGAAGAAGCGGGGAAGAGTCTCCGCGGATTCCGAGTGTAGGGCAGGATTGCGGAAGCTGCAAAGCAGCGATACAATCCGTAGTTTTGATACTCTAATCATTTGATTTTATCCACTTTCATTTGTTTTGTCGTCTTGCAGACCACCCTGTCAAATACCATCAACATAGACGGCAGGATGAAGATTACGGTAACCATACTGATAACTGCACCCCTTGACATCAGTGTACAGAGAGATGAAATCATATCAATATCCGAATACAGTCCCACACCGAATGTGGCTGCGAAGAATCCAAGCGCCGATACAATAACCGAGCTGATTGATGTGGACAATGCAATTTTTACAGATTCGCGTTTTTCTCTGCCCTTACTCCGCTCTTTCCAGTAACGTGTTGTCATCAGAATCGCGTAATCCACGGTTGCCCCCAACTGGATAGTTCCGATTACAATAGACGCGATAAACGGCAGCGTCGTGTTTGTATAATACGGAATGCCAAGATTGATAAAAATTGCAAATTCAATCACCGCCACGAGGATGACCGGGAGGGAAACTGACTTAAATACAAGTGCAATGATAAGGAAGATTGCGATAATCGAAATTGCACTGACTACCTTGAAGTCCTTATCCGTAATTGTAATCAAATCTTTTGTACATGGCGCCTCACCAATCAGCATTGCAGAGTCATCATATTTCTTAATAATTCTGTTCAGCTCTGTACACTGTTCATTTACCTCGTCACTCGCCACCTTGTATTCCGACTGTACAAGCATCAACTGGTAGTCCCCCTGCTTCAGCGTCCCGGTCAGTTCATCCGGAATCATATCTCTCGGAACAGAAGGACCAAGTATGCTGTCCAGCCCCAGTGCAAACTTCACACCTTTTACATTTCCCATTTCTTTCAGCATCGCCTTCGCATCCTTCGGGGACAAATCCGCATTCGCAAGGACCATGTCCGTCGCATTCATATCAAACTCATCGGAGAGTTTCTCATTTGCCTGAATACTCTGTAAATATTTCGGAAGCGTGGCATCCAGATTGTAGTAAACATCTGTTTTCGTGTATCCCCATAATGCAGGTATAAGCACAAGCAGGAATACAACGACAAATGCTTTGTAATGTTTTGTAATCCACTGCGCCGGTCTGTCCATCGGAGGAATGATGGAGCGGTGCGTTGTTTTCTGGATTACTTTATCAAAAATCAGCAGCATCGACGGTAAAATCGTTACACAACTGATAACACCGAACACAACTCCTTTTGCCATCACAATGCCGAGGTCACGCCCCAATGTAAAACTCATGAAGCAAAGTGCAATAAATCCGGCAACCGTAGTAACAGAACTTCCGATAACCGATGAAAATGTATTGGAAATCGCGTGTGCCATCGCGCGTTCCTTATCGCCCTTGAACCGCTCCTGATTTTCCTGATAGCTGTGCCAGAGGAAAATGGAGTAGTCCATCGTGACTCCCAATTGCAGCACAGCGCTCAGTGCTTTTGTAATATAAGATATCTCACCGAGGAAGTAGTTGCTTCCCATGTTATAGATAACCGCCATACCGATACTCAGCATAAAGAAAACCGGAAGTGTCCAGCAGTCTGTAAACACAGACAGGACAATACAGCTTAAGATAACTGCAATCAGCACATACACCGGTGTCTCCTTCTCAGAAAGCGCCTTGATGTCCGTAACTACCGCGGACATACTGCTTAGATAACATTGCTTATTCGTCACACTTCGTATTTCATTTATCGCATCCATCGTACTGTCAGCAGATGTCGTATCATCAAAGAAAATCGCCATCAGCGTCGCGTCGTCTGTGTTGAACACATCGGAAATCTCGCTCGGCAGCTCACTCATTGGAACAGACAAATCGGAGATGGAATCGTACCATATGACATCGGCCACTCCATCGACCTGTTCAATCTTTGCTTTCACATCCGCTTCTTCCTTTGTCGTCATGCCCTCGACGACCTCCATCGCAAATGCACCTTTTTCAAACTCATCCATCAGGATATCCTGACCTTTCATCGTGTCGATATTCCCCGGCAAATAATACAGAATATCGTAATTTACTCTTGTCTTGAAATAGCCAAGCGCAGACGGAATCAAAAGCAGAATTCCGACAATCAGTATCGCGGCTCTGTATTTCACAATCTTCTTGCCCACTTTTACCATGACGGTTGCCTCCCTTATTTATTCTTAAAATTTATGACTATAGCCTGCTATTTATGACCTTTAGTCATTTTTGACATGATTACTATATTCCTAAAATGACCAAAAGTCAATAAAATCAATATAAAAATTTGACTTTTAGTCATTTTGTATTATAATGTAAGAAATTACAATGCACTGTCTCATTCACGTTCAGTTAAATAGCACAGAATGGATTTTCAGTCCGCAAGGCGAAGGAATGAGGCGATGCGGTAGCATCGTCGATTGACAACAACGCAGGGCGCCGGAAATTTAGGCACGTGGCGAAAGGTGAATGAGACAGTACACTAGGTTAAGAGGAGGGAATGATTACGGGAAAAATAGATTTAAATAAAAAGCAAAAGAAGAACGCATTGCTGCAGACCGCATTCGAGCTTTTCACAGACAAGGGCTTTACCAAGACAACCATTGCTGACATTGCTGCAAAATCCGGGCTGGCAAAAGGGACCTTCTATCTTTACTTCAAAGACAAATATGACTTGAGAGACCGTTTAATCGCTTCCAAAGCCGGACAACTGCTTGCAGATGCGCACGAAGAACTCACGCAGCATCCGGTGGAGGGGTTTGAGAATCAATTGATTGCAGTAGTAGACTATGTGGTTGGACGGTTAGAAAAAAATCCGGAGCTGCTCAAATTCATCTCAAAAAACCTCTCCTGGGGCGTATTTAAAAACGCATTTGAACGAACCGTGCCGGAAGACACCCAACAATTCTACTCCTACTATTTGGAGCTTATGGAAAAAAGCCGGTTTCCGTGCAAAGAACCCGAACTTCTGCTTTTCACAATCTTAGAATTGGTCGGCTCTACATGCTATAGCTGCATTCTCGATAATCAGCCGGTTTCCATGGACAAATATATGCCATATCTGCACCAGTCCATTCGGCAGATACTCTGCGCTTTCGCAGAGTAACGCGATAGAAGGGACTGTCCCTTTTGCATTGGGGACTGTCCCCTTTGCATTTTTTCTCTCCATACTATACAATAAAGGAATAGATAGATTCTAACGTTTTCAGGAGGCAGCCGTTATGGATTTTGAGAAACTTACCTCTCCATCTCTCAGGGAACTTTTTGTTGAGCAGTTGGAGCACATGATTTTATCGGGGAAATTAAAAATCGGGGAGAAACTCCCGTCGGAACGACAGCTTGCGGAAATGATGCAGGTCAGCCGCGGCGTGGTCAACGGCGGAATCTCTGACCTTGAAAAGAAGGGCTTTCTTACGGTCCAGCCGCGAAGCGGGACTTACGTGGCGGACTACCGCAGCCGGGGCACGATAGAGACTTTACTTTCGATTATGAAATATAACGGCGGCAGGCTCCGCAAGGAGGAAGTCCGCTCGATTCTTGAGATTCGGATTGCACTGGACTCTCTTGCCGCGCGGCTTTGTGTGGAACATATTACCGATGAGGAGGTGGCAGTTTTATTTTCCCACACCGAACATATCAAAAACGCAGTTTCCATTGACGAGGCATCCGAAGCTGCTTTTGCCTTCCAGCATGATTTTGCAATGTTTTCCGGAAATACGCTGATTCCACTGATTTTTCAGTCCTTCCATACCCCGGTAAAGACATTGTGGGAGCGTTTCTGTGTCTTACACGGAATCTCCGCGCTCTATGAAAATAATTACACACTTTGGACATTCATCCGTGACCGTAACGCTGACAGAGCTGTGGACTGGATTCAGTCCTCCATCGGAGAAAGCATTCACGGCACCCGCGAGATTTATTTTGAATAAATCTCGCAGATGCCGTTTTTACGTCTTATTTTTACACTTCTTACGTTTTATTCAGATTTGCCCTGTATTTCCCACCAGCTCAAATTTCTGCCCTTTCGGCAGCCTCTTTATAATACTTGAAGTCGGTAAATACTTCGCCCTTATATGGGTTTGTCTTTGTCTTCACGGACTTGTAAATGATATATACAAGAGCCGCAATGTTCACAATTAATGCCAACGCGCTCACCACCGTCATTGCCGTCGGGTTTGCCCCGGTGCCGGTTCCCGCTGCGATATTGCTTACATCATTGCCGGCATACTGTACTGTCAGTGTCGCCCACGGGTAAAACTGAGTCCCGTCATGGAATGTCTCCTGAAACAATGGGAACACCTGTGCAAACATACACCAGATACACAGGGTGTTCGCACGGTTCATAATCCACCCTCCCTTATTCCACAACAGCGCTGCGATAGTCGGCGCCAACAGCAAAGCGACGCCACAGAACCAGGAATGCGTCGGCAGGCAGTTATATGTATATGCAAAATTCCAGACATCGTAGACAAGAATATATACCCATATCATATCCGGCCAAATCATATCTTTCTTATCCTTGGACGCATAAACCGCCCACCACCCGGTCATGCAGAAAATATTGATGATTCCTGCAATTCCGTTCATAACATTGTGCCATCCGCCATAGAGCCACACGCCTTCGGAGGACAGCCACCATGTATACCATCCGTTGATTGCAGACTCAAAATCACTTGCCACCGCAATCAGAATATTGATGGCTACAATTGCAAACGGAAACGCCTTAAACCAGTGTTTCTTTCCGACTCCCCATCCATACTTTATCATCATAAATCCGATACATCCCGCCAGTGACGCATATAATTTTGCATAATGGAACCATCCGTTCATATAGAGATGCGTCTGGTTGTTCAGTGCCCAGGACGCCCCTGTTCCCGCACCGATTGCAATTGCCAGAAAATAAATCGTAAGCACTGCCGGAATCACTCCGAACATCAGGATACCACCCATTTTCGTTCTTCTTGAAAACTCGTTTAACAGAATCAGCCCGGCCAGCACCAGAAGCATTGCAATCCACTGGCTTGCAGCATGTTCACCATAAACATGAAATAACATATCTGTTTCCCCTTTCTATCTTTGACGGCAGCGCGCTACAGTCCGTGATGGCATTGTATCAGCACGCTTCAATCTCTTTGATATTGACCTCATTTCCCTGTATCAGATAAGTCTGCCCGCTGCCGCAGCAGGGACAGGTCTTGCCGTACTCCACGGTGCCATAAGTGCGGCCGCACGCCTCACAGTAGGTAACTGCCGGAACCGTCTCTACACGCAGTATGCAGCCTTTCAACAGCTCCGTCCTGCCACATGCCCATTTCCAGCAATCCGTCAGGTACGATGGGATAACCGTTGACACTTCCCCGATTTCCAGCGTCACCGCAGCGACCTCGGAAAGCTGATTCTCCTGCGCCACCGTCTCCACGCTCCGTATAATATGAAATACAATTCCCAGTTCATGCATACCGCCGCCTCTTTTCACCACTATTTACAAACTTTTCTTCTTTGAAAACCTGTAACTGTTCAGAGCCAATCAAATTCATACAAAATGTGTGATGAATGCTTGCATTCGTGAACACATTTTTGTATGGATTTATTTGGCGGATACGCCACATCGAAAAATCCGCAGGATTTTGAGATGGCTCTGTACAGTTACGAAAATTTAATCTTAATTGCCTGTTTTGCTCCGTACGGAAGAATATATTTCAATTTATCCTCACTCCGCACCATCTTACTGCACTCCGGATGCTCCCTGTATAAATGAATCGCATCAAATTCACACTTTGTCGTACAGATTCCGCAGCCAATACATTTATTCTCATCTACCACTGAAGCCCCGCAGCTTAAACAGCGTGCCGTTTCGGCCTTCACCTGTTCTTCGGTAAATGTCAGCCTCGTATCCCGGAACGAACGCGCAGGATGGATGCCTGTATTGATTCCCGGAATCTGACGGCCGGAGTTGTCATAACTGTCCACGAGGATGTCCTCCTTATCCAGTTCAATAAACTGGCGCCGGTTCCGTCCGATTGTCAGACTGGAATGTGGCTGCACGAACCGATGAATGGAAACGGCGCCCTCTTTTCCTGCCGCAATCGCATCAATCGCAAACTTCGGTCCGGTATACACATCTCCGCCCACGAAAATGTCAGGCTCGGCGGTCTGATAAGTCAATGCGTCCGCCTCTGCTGCGTTCCCCCGCCCTAACTCAACTTTCGTACCTTTAAGCAGGTTTCCCCACCGGATACTCTGTCCGATACTTACATACACATGCTCACATTCAACTGTCCGCGTCTGGTCCTCGTCATATTCCGGGTTGAAACGCCCCTTTTCATCAAATACAGAGACACATTTTTTCAGGACGATTCCCGCCACCCTTCCGTCCTCCGTCAGGATTTCTTTCGGTCCCCATCCGCAGTTGATTTCCACACCCTCCCCGGCTGCCTCCGCAATTTCCTCCTCGGACGCCGGCATGATATCCCGGCTCTCCAGACAGTACATGGACACCGAGCCGGAACCGCAGCGGACGCTGGTGCGCGCCACATCTATAGCCACATTTCCACCGCCCACAACCACGGTCCTTCCTTTGATTGGATAAGACTCATCCATTCCGGTTTTCCGCAGCAAATCAACCGCCGTCATAACGCCTTGGGCATCCTCACCCGGAATCCCCGGCAAACGTCCGCCCTGACATCCGATTGCTATGTAAAATGCCTGATATCCCTGCGCACGGAGTTCGTCTATGGTAACATCCTTTCCAACCTCTACACCGGTCCGGATCTCCACGCCCATCTCCCGAATTACGCCTATTTCCGCCTCAATTACATCTTTTTCCAACTTGAAAGACGGAATCCCATAGACAAGCATACCGCCTGCCCGTTCATTTTTCTCGAAAACCGTCGGACTGTACCCCTTCTCTGCAAGGTAAAATGCGCAGGACAATCCCGCCGGTCCCCCTCCGATAATTGCAATCTTCTCCGGGAAAGAACCTTTCAGCGACGGTACGACCTTCTTCGGGATATATCTCGTCTCCGCCTTCAAATCCTGCTCTGCGATAAACTTCTTGACTTCATCAATGGCAATCGCCTCGTCGATTCGTCCTCTCGTACATGCATCCTCACAGCGGCGGTTGCAGATACGCCCGCAGACCGCCGGCAGCGGATTTTCTTTCTTAATCAACGCAAGCGCATCCTGATAGCGTCCCTGAGATGCCATTTTCAAATACCCCTGTACCGCAATGTGCGCCGGACATGCCGTCTTACACGGTGCGGTTCCGGTTTCGTAACAGTTTATCCGGTTGTTGTCCCGGTAATCCTCATCCCACATATGCGGTCCCCAAGGGACCTCCGACGGAAGCGCATGTTTCGGATAGGTCACCTCGTTTCCATCTTTTTTGCAAAGCTTCTGCCCGAGCTTCACTGCACCCGCCGGACAATATTCGACACAGCGCCCGCAGGCAACACAGTCCTCCTTGGTCACCCTTGCGACATACGCCGACCGTGACATATTCGGAGTGTTAAACAACTGCGACGTGCGGAGCGCATAACAGACATTTACATTACAATTGCAGATTGCAAAAATCTTGTTTTCCCCGTCGATATTCGTAATCTGATGCACAAACCCGTTTTCCTCCGCCTGCCGGAAGATTTCCAGCGCTTCCTCTTTGCTGATATAACGGCCGCCTTTATCCGTCTCCACGACATAATCCGCCATATCCCCAACCGCGACACACCATCCCTCCGGATCATCGGCACAGCCTTCGTCATATGTTTTTCTGGAACGCCGGCAGGAACACGGGCTCGCCGCATATTTCCCCTCATATTTATCAAGCCAATGGGAAATGTGCTCAACGGAAACGGACTGATTCTCCATCTCAATTGCCTTTTCCACCGGAATGACGTGCATGCCGACTCCGGCGCCTCCCGGCGGCACCATCGGCGTAATTTTCTCCAGAGGCAGACGGCTCATGCGCTCGAAAAAACGGCCAACCTCCGGGTGCTCTTCCAAAAGCCGCCGGTTCATATTTCCAAATTCCGCACTGCCCGGCACAAACATCGGTACTACGTACTGCTTCTCATGCTCCGGATTCTCCCAGTTGTATTCAAGCACTCCGTTGTATGCCATTTCTTCCAGAAGTCCCTCCAGATGCGCCGAATCCATCTTGGTAATCGCCGCTATCTGTTTCAGCGTCTTCGGCTTGCGCACGCCCATCTTCAGCGCCACTTCCGCCATCTCATCGGTACACAGAGCAGCGAGCCCCCAATACTCCGGGTCCTCCTTCGTTATCTTCTTAAGCCCCAGTTTCTGCGGAACCCGATCCGTAATCATCTTCGCCAGACGCACGATTGGCTCCCGTTCCTTCTCATTCTTAATAAATTCCGGCAAATAATCCGCCAAATAATCTGCCATAGCCACTCTCCTTCCTACACATCTACTCCGCCCACTTTTTTACTTCCTCTTTCAGCCACGCATACCAGTCTTCCATGCCCTCCCCGGTTCTGGCACAGATTGGTATCACTTTCGCATCCGGATTGCGCAGCGCGATATTCTCCCTGCATTTGTCCATATCAAAATCAAAATACGGCAGCACGTCGGTCTTGTTAATCAGCACGACATCGCATACAGAGAACATCAGCGGATATTTCAGCGGCTTATCATCCCCCTCCGGCACGCTTAAAATCATTGCATTCTTCACTGCACCGGTATCAAACTCTGCCGGACAGACAAGGTTTCCTACATTTTCCAGAACCGCAAGTTCCACATCACTATCCTCAAGCCCGGAAAGCCCCTGCCTTGTCATGTCCGCATCCAGATGACACATACCGCCGGTATGCAATTGCACCGCCTTGACTCCAAGTCCGGAAATCGTCTCCGCATCTACCTCGGAATCAATATCCGCCTCCATCACGCCAATACGCAGTTCATCCTTCAATGCCTCGATCGTTCTCGTAAGAGCTGTTGTTTTTCCGGAACCCGGCGAAGACATCAGATTCAGAAGAAATACTTTCTTCTGCTTTAACTCTTTTCTCAATTTCTCCGCCTGCCTGTCATTATCCGCAAAGACACTCTGCTTAACTTCCAGTACTTTATACTTTCCTTCCATAGCCGCTCCTCCGTTGGTCATCCCAGTTTTGTTTATTTCTTATCCCAAGTATAGTCCTTTCTCATTTATATGTCAATTTTTTCTTCTTTTCCCAATATATTTACATATTTTTTGTCAGTATTGCATATTTGAATTGTGTTTTTTCTGTCTCTTTTTCACGGACATTTAATTGGTATCTGGTATATCCAGATATCTCTTTTATACTATTCTGTACCTCTATACACTTTTCCCCCCCCCAATGTATCATCCGGGAAACAAAATGCAACAATCCTCTTACCAGAACCAACTTCCGATTCTGATAAGAGGATTCCTATCCGTACATCCTTATTTTCTTGAAAAGAAATGCTTGATAAACACATACATTACAATGACAAACGCCACCAAATACCCAAATGCCCCGATTGCCGGAATCCCCCAGACCTTCGGTTTCATATCTGTCGTGCAGATGATACTGGAACTGATTAACAGCGCCATCACCCAGAGTCCCATGACGATATTCCTTATCATGTGTCTCAGCAGGGCAGCCAAGTCCTCTGACACATGTAGGTCCAGCTTCACTCTTGTCTGCCCCTTCATATATCCCTGTAGTGCATCTGCGATAAGTCCCGGAATGTCAACCGCCTTGTGAGCGGCTCTGTACAGACTCTTTCCACCGGATTTCAATTCCTTTTTCCAGTCGATATCCCGGAGGAACTCGTCTTTCATACGGGCCGCCGCAATCTCGACCATATTAATCTCCGGGCAGATATCTACAAGTACACCTTCCATCTGCGCAAGCCCGCGCGCCAGCATCGTCAGACCATGCGGCATGGAGATTCGGTTTGTTTTCATGACCTCCATCAAATCCTGCATCGCCTCTGCAATGTCAATCTGCCCCATTTCCAGTTTGCCATATTTTATCATCAGATTGCTGATATCCTGATACAGTTTGCTCTGATCCGGTTTTCCCCTGAACTCACCAAGTGCCAGAACGGCATCCTGAATCGTTCCGATATCATTTGCCGCGATTCCTTTGATTGCATTGCTGATTAGTTCCCTGTCACGCTCCGACAGCCGCCCCATCATGCCCATATCAATCCAGACAATCTTCCCGTCCCCGACACAGACATTTCCCGGGTGCGGATCTGCATGGAAGAATCCGTCTTCCATCACCTGTTTGATATAGTTATCCACAAGTTTGCTGCCAATCTCCCGCAAGTCGTATCCATTTTCCCGAAGCGCCTTTTTATCATCAATCGCATAGCCATCAATGTATTCCATAACCAGCACGTGATGTGTCGTATACTCCTTGTACAGGATTGGGGTACGCACGAATGCAACCTCTTTGTTCCTGCGGGAGAATTCTTCCATGTTGGCAGCCTCTGTCAGGAAATTCATTTCCTCCTGTGTGACCACCCACAGCTCATCCAGAATCATGCTCAGGTCCACCGTCTCCTTCATGCTCACCGGAGGAACCAGCTTCACTGCCTTATGAAGCAGACCGATGTCCCTCGCCATCGTATCGTAGATGCCTTTGCGCTGCACCTTTACGACAACTTGCTCACCACTTTTGAGCACAGCCCGGTGAACCTGTGCAATGGATGCAGAGCCAAGCGTAGCCTCTTCAATGGAAGAAAAAACCTCCGTCCACGGGTACCCATACGAATCTTCAATTGCCTCCTCCACCTCGGAAAACGGCATCGGAGCCGCATCGGATCGCAGTTTCATCAATTCATCACAATACCGTTTCGGAAGGATATCTGAACGCAGTGACATAATCTGTCCTATTTTAATAAAAGTCGGTCCCAAATCCTCAAGAATCAGCCTTAATTTTTCCGGGGAAATCCCCCGCGTAATCTCATGCTTACGCAAAATCGCCGTAATCTCCCTCAGTCTGGAACCCGTTTTCTTATCACTCATTCAATTCTCCGCTGTCCGCCTCTGCCGGCTCTTCTGCAGGCGCTTTCGTCTCTGCCGCATCCGCGCGTTCCATCTTCTCAAGCTGTTCCCTCAGCCCTGCAAGCTGCTCCGGGGTCATCTTATTCAGGAGTTCACTCAATTCTTCCGGCGTCGATGCCTTTACAGAAACATTTACATTATCCTTCACGGTTTTCTTAATGTTATGTTTCAGTTCCTGATTCAGGACTTTTCCCTGCTCTACCGTAAGCTCACCCTTTTTCACCATCTCCTCCAGAATATCTTTGGATTTTTCCGCTGTGACCGCCACAGTTCCAATACCTGCAAGTAATATTTTTTTGAGGTTGTCTGTCAGTTTTTCCATAATCTTAATCCCCTTTCTTCTGTCAGATCTCCTACTGTATTGTATCATTCATTTTCAGCTAAACGATACAGTACACTACCTTTGTTATACACTGTTTCATGTATCTTGTAAACCACCACACAGCGAAATCCACACTTCCAGTTAACTAGCGCAGAATGCATTTTCAGTCCGCAAGGCGAAGGAATGAGGCGATGCGGTGGCATCGTCGATTGACGACAACGCAGCAGATGGAAATCCAGGCAAGTTGCTCAGCGAAATATGAACGTGTCCGTACCCCTGAACAGACGGGCGGCAAATACCGCAACTTTCGGCAGGAAAATAATACATCCGATAACCGCCGCCGCAACCGCTGCAATCAATACCGCCCCCGCCGCCGTATCTTTCGCAATTTTCGCCAATGGCCTGTGTTCCTCTGTCACCAGATCCACCACCGCCTCAACCGAAGTGTTGACTAACTCAAGTGCCATAATCAGCCCGCACAATAAGAGGCATATGCACCACTCTGTTTTAGAAATCCGAAACACAGCGCCTGCAATAATGACAAAAACTGTCATCAGGCAGTGTATTTTCATATTCTGCTCCTGCCGAATCCCTGTGAGTATTCCCGCAAACGCATACCGGAATCCGCCGTACAGCTTAGATTTCCTCTTCTTTTTCCCAGACATCCCCTATCATCCTCTCTCACTTATCATCATTTGTTTCCCGCAATTACGCCCGCAGCCAATTCAATTGTTTCTGCCTTTGCATGATTTTTATTTCTTATATTTTATCATATTGAGATACATAGGGAAACAAAAATAAGCAAATTTAACTGTGATTTTCTTCCTGATATTTCATTTTTCAGATCCTGTCTTTAACATCTCCTTTTAATCCAGAATCTTACGCTTCGCTTCCAGTGCACTGTCTCATTCACGTTCAGTTAAATAGTGCAGAATGAATTTTCAGTCTGCAAGGCGAAGGAATGAGGCGATGCGGTGGCATCGTCGTGTTCAATTGTCGGCTCCGATGGCTGATGGTATCATTTGGAGGGCATTGCTTCCACAATGCCCCGTTACTGATTGGCTACGGGGATACAGGACTCGCCAATTCCAGCATCCGTTCCAACGGCTTTGCCGCTTTTGCCCTCAGCGATTCTTCCAAAACCACTTCCGGCTGTAATGTCTCAAGTGCATCCTTCACATCTTTTAAACGAACCATTTTCATATTTGGACAAAACTGTCTGTGCCCCACCGAGTAAAATCTCTTTTTCTTATTTTTAAGCTGTAGTTCATAGAATACTCCCATCTCCGTACAGATGAGAAACTCCTTCTTATCTGACTGTGTCGCATAATCAATAATCTGGGATGTACTTCCGATAAAATCGGACAGCTTCAGCACATCTTCTGAACATTCCGGGTGCGTCAGCACAAGCGCCTCCGGATGTACCTCCTTTGCTTTTATCAGCTCATCCTTGTGTATGCTCTTATGTACATGGCAAAATCCGTCGTTGAAAATAAAATGTTTTTCCGGTATCAGCTTTGCCACATACCGTCCAAGATTTTCATCCGGAATAAAGAAAATATCCTGACTCGGAAGGTTCTTAACAATCCGAAGTGCGTTAGAAGACGTCACACATACATCGGACTCTGCTTTTATCTCCGCCGTCGAGTTCACATAACATACCACAGATACATCCGGATACTCCGTGCGTACCTGACGGATGCGCTCCACGTTAGCCATATGCGCCATCGGACAGTCTGCATGTCCATTTGCCATAACAACCCGTTTCTTCGGATTCAGGATTTTCGCACTCTCGCCCATGAAAGACACCCCACAGAATATAATTGTACTCTCAGGCACTTTCGTTGCAAGTTCTGCCAAATAATAGGAATCTCCTACATAATCCGCAATTTCCTGTACTGCTCCGTCCATATAATAATGCGCCAATATTACCGCATCCCTTTCTTTTTTCAATTTCTGAATCCGTTCTTTTATCTCTTCACTCATATCTGCTTCCTCACTTTATTTTCCTATTTGTTTAGTATGTTTTTCTGAAATTATATATCTGTCCAGGGGCTTTGTCAACTTCCGCTTTGTAAGCCGTCCGGTCGATAAATTGCTGAATTGAAAAAGTAAATTCCAAGATTCAAAATTAAGTTCACATCCCATTGAGTCAAGCATTCAAAACTCGTCCCTTTTGGGAGAACCATGCGACGCAGTGTATGAGCATTTTCCACACTACTGGTGGTGTTGTGTTTTGGATATTTTAAACTTATCTAATAGTTCAACACGGAAGAAGAGACTGTGTTGAACTATTAGGGTATCTCTTTTCATGCCGCCGTCATCAGACCGCATTCGGGCATAATCTAATCTTATGCTTCACTATAATGATGCGCTTCTTCCAACATCATGTCTTTTACTTTCATCAAACGAATCTGTGTACTGCGCTCATTCTCATCGAGTTTCATAGTGATATATTTGATATTTTTCTCGGTTTCTGGAATGATGACATGCTCCAGTGCATTGACACGCCGTCTTGTCTTTTCTATCTCTGCCGCCATCAACTGACATGCTTTTTCGCATTCCGCAAGGCGTATCATATCCGGAAGAATGTCTCCAAGTGATTTGACCGCACCGTCTAAGTCGCTGGAGGTAAATGCAAATCCATAGGAATAGATATCATTCTCATCTGCGGTTCTTGTTTTATAGTCAAATTTCGGGATTTCCACGCTCATGACATTTTCTTCATCGAGGGCCAAATTGATTTCCTGCTTCGGCGCCATCAGTGCGGTGTGAAGTTCCGCCTCTGACATTCCTGCCTTCGCAATTACAAAGTTTTTATTGGCGGATAAAATACCTGCCTCCACCCGTTTGCGCACCTCCATATTTTCCCGTACCAAATCCAGATAACGGCGCATCAGTTCATCACGCTTGTCTTTCAGGAGCTTATGCCCCCGAACTGCCGTAATCCGTTTCTTTTTCAGACGCGTTAATTCCATTCGGGTTGGATTTACCTGTGCAGATGCCATGCGGAATCACCTCTCTTTCTTGTTTCCTTATTTTCTGATTTCCATGGGGACAGTCATCCTCGCTCGCTTTCATGGGGACAGTCACCTTCACTCTGCTCAGGAGAGCTGTCCCCATTACGGCGCCTTTACTTTCCGTAATACATATCCAAGTATTTATCATCGATTCGTTTCAGCTCGGTACGCGGCAGCATGGATAATAATTTCCAGCCGATATCGAGGGTTTCTTCTATACTTCGGTCGGTGTCGTATCCCTGAGAAACGTATTCTTTTTCAAATGCGTCGGCAAACCGGGCATAAACCAAATCAATCTCGGTCAGCGCCGCCTCACCCAGAATGACCATCAGTTCTTTTGCATCTTTCCCCCGTGCATATGCAGCAAACAACTGGTTCATGGTGTTTGCATGGTCCGCACGCGTCTTACCTTCGCCGATTCCTTTATCTTTCAGACGGGACAGGGATGGAAGGACGTCGATTGGCGGCGTTACACCTTTGCGGTACAGGTCACGGCTCAGGATAATCTGTCCCTCGGTGATGTAACCGGTCAGGTCCGGAATCGGATGTGTCTTGTCATCTTCCGGCATGGTCAGAATCGGAATCATTGTGATACTTCCTTTCTTTCCGTTCTGCCGTCCGGCTCTCTCATACAGTGACGCAAGGTCTGTGTACATATATCCCGGATATCCACGCCGTCCGGGCACTTCTTTACGTGCAGCGGACACCTCACGGAGCGCATCTGCGTAGTTGGTGATATCGGTCAGGATAACCAATACGTGCATATCTTTTTCAAATGCAAGGTATTCTGCCGCCGTCAGTGCCACACGCGGTGTCGAAATACGCTCGATTGCCGGGTCATTTGCCAGATTGACAAACAATACTGTACGGTCAATTGCTCCGGTTTCTTTAAAACTTTCCACAAAGAAGTTTGATTCTTCAAAGGTTATTCCCATTGCAGCAAATACAACGGCGAATTTTTCATCCGTTCCAAGTACTTTTGCCTGTCTTGCAATCTGTGCTGCAAGATTGGCGTGCGGCAAACCGGATGCAGAGAAAATCGGCAGTTTCTGTCCGCGGACCAGTGTATTCAGACCGTCAATCGCAGACACTCCTGTCTGGATAAATTCTTCCGGGTAGCTTCTGGCTGCCGGATTCATCGGCAGACCATTGATGTCCATACGCGCCTCCGGCAGGATCTCCGGTCCGTCATCGATCGGCCGCCCCATTCCGTCAAAGACACGTCCCAGCATGTCCTCGGATACGCCAAGCTCCATGCTCCGCCCTAGGAAACGCACCTTACTGTTGGAGAGGTTGATCCCTGTGGAACTTTCAAACAACTGTACAAGTGCATCACTGCCATTGATTTCCAACACTTTACAGCGGCGGACCTCTCCGCCTGCAAGCTCAATCTCCCCAAGTTCATCATAGGTCACATGCTCCACGCCCCGCACCAGCATCAGCGGTCCGGCTACTTCCTGTATCGTTCTGTACTCTTTCGGCATTTAGAAGTCCCCCTTTCCCAATGTGTTGGCAATCTCAACGTGAAGTTCCTCGTTGACTTTTCTGTATTCTTCCTCCACCTTATCTTCCGGCACATATTTGAACCTGCCAATCTGCTCCCGCACCGACATCTGAATCAGTTTCTGCAGCGGCGCACCTTTTTCCAACGCTGCAACTGACTCCTCATAAAACGCGAGTACAAGATGCATCATCATATACTGTTTTTTCAGCGAAGTGTACGTGTCAATCTCATGGAAGGAGTTCTGGTGCAGAAAATCTTCCCGAATCGAACGCGCTGCCTCCATTTTCAGACGGTCGCCTGCAGACAGCGCATCCATGCCGACCATCTTCACAATTTCTTCCAGCTCTGCCTCCTCCTGCAAAATTGTCATCATCTTCTGGCGGTTTTCCATCCAGTCTGCCTCAACATGCTCATTGAACCATAACTCCATATTATCAAGATACAGTGAGTAACTGTTCAGCCAGTTAATTGCCGGGAAATGTCTCTTATATGCCAATGTGGAATCCAGCCCCCAGAACACCTTGACAATACGCAGGGTTGCCTGAGACACCGGCTCGGAAATATCACCGCCCGGAGGGGATACTGCCCCGATTACCGACAGTGCGCCTTCCCTTCCTTCTTTTCCCAGTGAAATAACATGTCCTGCCCGTTCATAAAACTGCGCCAGACGGCTGCCCAGATATGCCGGATAGCCTTCCTCACCGGGCATCTCTTCCAAGCGTCCTGACATCTCACGGAGCGCCTCCGCCCAGCGGGAGGTCGAGTCCGCCATCAATGCTACCGAATATCCCATATCCCGAAAATATTCCGCAATCGTAATTCCGGTATAAATGGATGCCTCACGCGCCGCAACCGGCATATCCGACGTATTTGCAATCAGAACAGTTCTCTGCATCAGAGACTGTCCGGTTTTCGGGTCTTTCAGTTCCGGAAACTCATTCAACACATCGGTCATCTCATTTCCACGTTCCCCGCATCCGATATAGACAACGATATCCGCCTCCGCCCACTTCGCAAGCTGGTGCTGAATCACAGTTTTTCCACTCCCGAACGGCCCCGGTACTGCTGCCACACCACCTTTCGCCAACGGGAAAAAGGTATCGATAACACGCTGCCCTGTAACAAGCGGCATATCCGGAGATAGTTTTTTCTGATACGGACGCCCTCTCCGGACAGGCCATCTCTGCATAAGCGTCAGATCCTTCTCTCCTTTTTCCGTCTCAATTACCGCGACTGTCTCTTCCACCGTAAACTCTCCGGATTTGATTTCTTTTACGGTTCCCTTCACACCATACGGAACCATAATCTTCTGCTGAACGACAATCGTCTCCTGTACCGTACCGATGATATCTCCCGTTTCAACTTCGTCCCCTATGGAAACTGTCGGAACAAACTCCCATTTGAGGTCACGTTTCAGGGAAGGGACTTCCACTCCGCGTTTCAGATTGTTTCCTGATACTTTCATAATATCATCCAACGGTCGCTGGATCCCGTCATAAATACTTGTAATCAGACCCGGTCCCAGTTCCACGGACATCGGAACCTCCATGGATTCCACCGGTTCCCCCGGTCCCAGTCCGGATGTCTCCTCATATACCTGAATGGATGCCTCATCACCGTGCATCTCAATAATTTCGCCAATCAGCCTTTGTCTGCTGACACGAACAACGTCAAACATGTTCGCATCGCGCATGCCCGATGCAATGACAAGCGGACCTGCGACTTTTTTAATTACGCCTGTACTCATCTGACGAACTCCTTTCTGCCAATAATCTCATGTCTCCTGAACCGCTAATGTTCAGGAATATCGTGCGGCTCCTTCCCATCTGTCCGATACATCCCGCCGGTCATACCGTGCTCTTTCAGGCTCGGCGGCGCGGATGTTACCTGAATGATTATTCCGAAAACAGAATATCACTGCCGACCGCCTGCTCAACCGTCTTTTTGACACCCCCGACTCCTGCCCCGGTATTCCCGGATACGCCGGGAATCTGAATAATCGCCGGGAATGTCTGCTCCCGATACTCTTCTATCACCTCTGTCACCTCTGCCGCGAATCTCTCTGTAATATAGATAATCCCATACTTCCCTGCTGCAAGCTGGTGCAGCTTATCTACTGTCTCCTCCCGGTTTCTGACTGGACAGATGCTAAGACCGAGCGTCGCAAATCCATAGATACTGTCATAATCGCCGATTACTGCAATCTTATACATACATCTTCCTTATCCTTTCCCGAATCATCTCATCCGGAAATTCATTCTGTTTTCCGGTCAGGATCATCCGCACCGTCTTAATTTCATTCTCCCTTGCAAGCAGGTATGCCACCAAAGGTCCCGCGGAAAAGGAGTTATATTTCTGTGGTTTCACCGCCTCAATCATGCGGTTATCACACCACCGCTCAAATACCGACGGCGATTCCTCCAGTGCCTGCGCGCCCTCTGCATAGACTGTACCCGCCAGATATTCCCGCAGTGCCTCCGCACCGGAAAGAACTGCCGCCGCAAGCCGGTCCACATTTACGCTGTCACATTCTGCCATCGCACGTTTCATGAAGTCCAGTGATTTCCCCGTCTTCTGCGCACGCACCGCAATCTTAATGTCCGCAAGCGCTACCGTGGATTCGGCATAGGTTTGGATGATTTTCTCCGTAGACTCCTTCCCTGCACGGTAAATTGCCTCCAGTGCCGCACGGTCCACAATCACATCACAAAGCTGCCCGTCCCTTGTCTGGAGCAATGTCTCATAGGCTTCCTTTGCGACGGTCCCCATCCGCCCCGGCAGCCGTTCAAATGCCTTGTTCTCCACAATTGAGAGCATCTCCTGCCCCGGAACCAAACAGTCATCGTAAAAAATATTTTCATTCTTTACTTCCGTACAGACTTCCTTAATCGCCGCTTTCAGATTGTGATACAGTTTCGGATATGACATCACATCAAACACAGACAAATCGGGGGCTGCATCGTGAATCACTTCCCACGTCTTTTCCTCTTCCCGCTTCAGGATTGCCTCTATGTCATTTCCGCACTCCGCATCTCCCCATCCTTTCTCGCTCAAAAGCTGAAGGCACTGCTCCTCGTCTTTGCATGCAAGGAGCTGGTCCATCACAGAATCCGAAAGAAGTGCCGCCTCCAGCACACGGATGCGTGCAACCGCGTAAGTATACTCTAATTCATTCACTTTCAACCCTCCTGGCTGCTTACTCATGTTTTTGTCGGGTCTAAAATAATACGCTTTGCACGAAATCCGACAACTCGTCATGCTTTGCGTCAAACATCGCCCGGATGGTACAGTTCTCCTCGATTCCGCCATACACCAGAACGAAGCCGCCATCTATCTCTCTCGCCTCCCCGGCAATTGCCAGCGTGGCGCCCTTTTTCTTTGCAATTTCCTGAATCCCGGCCGCAAATGTATTTGGCAGCCGCGCACCATCTGTTTCAGAAAAATATATCACTCCGTCCCCCGGCTGTACATATTGTTCCAGCATCTCTTTCAACATGGAAAAATACGCCTCCTCAGGCAAATGAACTACCCGTTCATACGCTTTGTCAAGCACCTCAGCAATTAGTTCCTGCTTTGCCTTCAGAAGCGCTGTCTTCCGCTGCATTTCACAGGAGGAAACAATCCGCTCCTCATAATTTTTGACCGCGGTTCTGCTCTTTTCCAGCATCTTCTCATATTCGGCATCTATCTCCGCTTTTGCCTTTGCTTTGATATCTGCGGCATCCTCGGCCGCCTTCGCAAGACATTCATCCGCTCTGTGCCTGGCATCCTCAAGGATCTGACTTTTCATTTTGTCCAATCCACTCATTTTTCTACCTCGCTCTATTACAACTCTCGCATTCACCGATTATATCTGAATATTGCTGACTGCAAGGAACGAAATCAGCAGTGCCAGAATCGCATATGTCTCAACCATTGCCGGAAACAGCATTGCCTTACCAAACTGCTCTGGTTTCTTTGCCACGATTCCGATTGCCGCCGCCGCTGTTTTTCCCTGGGCCCTCGCAGAAATCAGTCCGACAATCCCAATCGGCAGACAGGCTCCCAGAATCATCAGTCCGGTCTGCACCGGCACATCCTGTACACCGCCGCCAAGCAGTCCGACCTTAGACAGCGTAACAAATCCGATAATCAATCCGTAAAGTCCCTGTGTACCGGGAAGAAGCTGCATAATCAACACCTTTGCAAATTTACCCGGGTCCTCCGATACTACTCCTGACGCCGCCTGTCCGGCAATTCCGACGCCGACTGCAGAACCGGCCCCTGCAAGCAATACAGCCAATGCTGCTCCCAGAAGTGCATAAACAATACCTAACTTATCCATAAATCTTATTCCTCCTTAATATCTGCATATTTTGTATTCTCTCTGAACGGATGAAATGCCCTCCCGCCGCCTTCATAGAATTTTCCAAAGAACTCCACATATTGCAGACGGTTGGTGTGCACATAGGCACCCAGTAAATTAATCGCGATATTAAATGTATGCCCGACAATAAAGGCAAATATAAATAAAATCACACCAAACACGCTCTTTCCGCCCATACTTCCCATCTGGTTGACAACCGATGCGATAACCCCGGTCGCAAGCCCAAGTGCAAGAAGTCTGGAATAGGAGAGCACATCACTTAGCCATCCTGTCACGTTATACAGGTCATAGGCTCCCAACGCAATCCGAAGCCCGAAGTTCCTGTTCGCCCTTCCCGACATCAGTACGATTCCCAACGCCCCGAAAATTGCAAGCCATTTTGCGAGACTGTTCAGAACCGGCGGGAACACAATTTCCGTCTGCGCAATCGATGCAAAAATATCACTCGGTATGAGCATTAATACCAGACCAGCCAGCAATAAATACCAAAGCACGACATCACAGAAAAAGTCCATATATTTTTTATCCCGCAGGCACATATATCCTTTGATTCCAAGCCCCGTAAACAAATGGATCAGCCCAAACAGCATGGAATAAACCAATAGTTTCATCGGATTGTTCAGCGGGACGAACCACAACGCCGGGATTCCCACTTCGTGTCCGAAAAATGTTCTGGATACAACATTAATCACATCCCCGAAATACCCTCCAAACATCACTCCCCAGAATAATGTGGACAGCCCGCACCAGAAAAATAGCTGAATTGATTTCTTCATACTGCTTTCCATCCTTGGGAACTTCATTATCAGAACGCCACATACAATGGATACGATTGCTCCATACGCCGCATCCGACAGCATCAATCCGAAGAACAGTACATAAAAAACTGCCATAATGGAAGTCGGATCCACCTCCCCCTTTTGCGGAAGGCCAAATGAACTCAGGATTCCTTCCGTGCTGGATGCGAACGTATTATTCTCAAGCAGCACCGGAGGTTCCTCATCCTCTTTCACGTCTTCTATGTCAATCACACAGTCATATGCATGTTCCAACACACGCTGCACCTTCGAGACACATTTCTTCGGGATATACCCGCTGATAAGGAATGTATTCTCCGACTGCGGAATCTCTCCCAACACTTCGTATTTATCTGCACGCACCCGGTAATAATCTGCCAGCAGGCGAATCTTCTCCCGCTTTCCGGCAAGTGCCGCCACAGCCTGTTCAATCTCCGTTATTCTGCTTTCCGTCTCCTGAATCTTCCTATCCAGCGCTTCGGTCTCCTGTGCCGGAGTCTTCGCAGTTTCCTGCTGGATTCTGGAAAATCCTTTGCTGCGGAGCGCTGTCTCCACCATCTGCTCATCTGTCTTCAGGCAAACCACCGCCACACAGGTCATGTCCTGTCCGGAAGAGATGATGTGGACATCCACACCCTCGACATCCGGTGCATGTTCCACCAGAATCTCATATACATCCTGCATATCCGCCATCCCCGGCAGGCTCCCCAGTATCACTGATGTATATTTTGTTGCGTATATATTCATCGGAATATCCAGCGGAAGCCACGGCACCAGACTTTCAATCCGGTTCTCCAGCTTCAGGATATCTGCCTTACACTCCGCCTTTTCCTTATCCAGTGCCTGTATCTGCCTGACCACGCGCAGCAGCTCCTCCCGATGTGCAACCACCTCGTTATGAATAGTGGTCTCCACAAGCTCCTTCCCCGCAAGAGATGACAGCATGGATCTCTTCTCCGGCGCATATTCGTCCAGAAGTTCCAAAGCCCTGTCCGCTGCCGCAGCGGCTTTTTCAAAACTGCTTCTGGCATTCGCCGTATCCATCCGCCGGAAGTCTTCGTCATCCTCCAGCACATGGTTGATTTCCATGACCCCCATGCTCTGGAGCTTTTCCAAAATGGCTTTTCGGTTTCTCTTCAACGCGCAGATACTGATTCGCTGCATCTGCAATACCGCCATAACACAATCCCTCCTTTGCTGCATCTTCCCATCACAAGAATCTGCAAAATACTCCTGTATCCGGTTGATACATTACACAAACCGGGATAGGACAAGGCTGACTGCCTGTTCTTCCTTCCCAGCCGCCAGTTCCTTCAGAGCCCTGACTTCCAATTCGATATCAGTCGCGTTCTGCCGCTGTATCTGTTCTCCTTTTTCCTTTGCCTCCGACATCGCTTTGTCTGCATACTGTCTCATGGCACTTCGCTGTTGTGCCCTGAATTCATCCGCCTCGCGGGATGCCTCCTCCACAAGCCGGCCGCACCGCTTTTGAGCGTCTTCTACCATAGCGTCCGCCTCTGCCTCGGTATCCCGGATTACCTGAATGGTTTCTTCTACCATACTATAATCACCGCCTTTCCTAAGGTACATGATGTTAGTGTCAAAAAGTCATGTCTTTTCATGCAAACATGAAACACATGACCCTTCGACCCTGGCATTGGTACATATGTTTAGAGTAGCACAATCACTAGTGAAAGTCTACAATTGTTTTGTAATTTCAAGGAACATATTTGTGCAAATGTTTCCATTTTTTAACATTTTTACATATGTTGTTTGTTCTGCCATATATAAATGTTTCTCCGGTTCTCCTCTATCTCCTCTTAGTATGGCAAAAGAGGCGGTTGTTTATTCGTAAAACAACCACCTCCCTCTACCATTCCAAATAGTGCAAATGCCCTTCCAGGTTCATCCCTGCAAACCGCTGCTGCCGCAGTGCCTCGTAAAGTACAACGGCAACGGAATTCCCAAGATTGAGTGAACGGATATCACCCACCATCGGAATCCGTATACAGTCTTCTTTGTGTTCCACCAGAATCTCTTCCGGGATACCGGCGCTTTCTTTTCCGAACATGATATAACAGCCCGGCTCGTAATTCGCCTCGGTATACACCTTCTCCGCCTTCGTCGTTGCCATATATACCTTTGCCCCGGGGTTGCGCTCCAGAAAATCCTTGTAATCCACATACGTCGTTACATCCAAATCCTTCCAATAATCCATGCCCGCACGGCGCAGGGACTTTTCATCCAGACGGAATCCAAGCGGCTCAATGAGATGCAGGCGTGTGTCTGTCGCCACACAGGTCCTTCCGATGTTTCCTGTATTTGCCGGAATCTCCGGCTCTAATAATACGATATTCAGCATATCAGCCTCCGTTTTTGATATCTTTTTGCAGCAGGTAACAGGGCGGGGACGCCACACCGAGAAAATGTACGGCATTTTCGAGGTTGGCTCTGCATCGTTACCATTATTTTTCATTTCTTAGTTTCTGGATAAAGCGTCCGAGCCGTCCTAATGCCTCTTTCAGATCCTCCAGAGAATATGCGTAGGAGATTCTGAGGAATCCTTCGCCGCAATCACCGAATGCAGTGCCTGGAACGACTGCAACTTTTTCCTCATACAGCAGTCTTGTTGCAAATTCCTCAGAAGTCATACCGAACTCCTGAATACTCGGGAATACATAAAATGCACCAAATGGCTCGAAGCATTCGAGTCCCATGCGGGCAAACTCATGCAGCAGGAAACGTCTTCTCTGGTTGTATGCCTTGCGCATCTCTTCCACCTCATCCTCACAATGCCTAAGCCCCTCCACGGCAGCATACTGACTGTTGGTTGGCGCGCACATAATCGCAAACTGGTGCAGTTTAATCATCTGCTCCAGAATCAGATGCGGCCCGCAACAATACCCCAGGCGCCATCCGGTCATGGCAAAGCCCTTGGAAAACCCGTTGATGACAATGGTTCTGTCCCGCATTCCCTGCAGGCTTGCAATGGAAACATGTTTCCCCTTATAACTGAGCTCAGAATAGATTTCGTCCGAAAGCACATATAAATCATGCGCTTTTACAAACTCTGCAATCGGCTCGAGGTCTTCCTGTGTCATAATCGAGCCGGTCGGATTATTGGGAAACGGCATAACGAGTACTTTCGTCTTCTCACTGACCAGCGGCTCCAAATCCTCCACCGTCAGTTTGAATTCATTTTCATGTTTCAATTCAACAACCACCGGAACTCCGTCCGCCATTACCGTACATGGCAGATAGGACACATAGCTTGGCTGTGGAATCAGCACTTCATCCCCTGCATCCAGCATACAACGCAGTGCCAAATCAATTGCCTCACTTCCCCCGACCGTAATAAGTGTCTCTGTCTTCGGATTGTAGCTGACATGAATCTTGCGTTCCAGATATTTACAGATTTCCTTTCTTAACTCCATCAAACCTGCATTGGAAGTGTAAAATGTCCTTCCACGCTCCAGAGAGAAGATTCCTTCTTCCCGGATTCTCCATGGAGTATCAAAATCAGGCTCGCCGACACCGAGCGAAATAACATCTTCCATCTCATTTGCCACATCAAAAAACCTGCGGATACCCGATGGCTCTACCTGTACGATTTTCTTTGATAATGGATTTCTCATTACGGTGTCACCGCCATTCTGTCAGACCCCTTCTTCGGCAGCATAATCGTGCCGTGGTCTTTGTATTTCTTCAGTATAAAATGTGTTGCCGTACTGATGACGGAGTCTATCGGAGAAAGTTTCTCGGACACGAAAAGTGATACCTCCTTCAATGTCTTTCCTTCCAGTGTTACGAGCAAGTCATATCCACCGGAAATTAAGTATACGGCGTTGACTTCCGGATAGTTGTAGATTCGCTCTGCAATCCGGTCAAATCCCTGATTGCGCTGCGGCGTCACACGCACCTCAATCAATGCCGTTACCTGTTCTGCGCCGGTTTTATCCCAATTAATCATTGTGTGGTAGCCACAGATAATCTTTTCCTGCTCCATCTCTGTGACTTCATTTGCAACTTCCGCCTCTTCCACTCCGAGAAGAACTGCCAGTTCTCCCAAATCAATCCGGCTGTTCTTCTCAAGATTTTTTAATATTTCATTTCTCAGTTCCTGTTTTTTATCCATGATGATCCCTCTTTCTGCTGAATTTCCCAACTCTTTATTCCCGCTGGCAACGAGCCAGACATCCATGACTGCATGGATATTTGGCGACTGCCGCGAGGGGTGCTGAGTGCCTGTGGCACTCGTTTAGCACGACCAAAGCGGAGCGCAGACCAAATTTCCCGCCCTTCGGGGCGTGTCAGATTTGATACTCCGTTGCCTACAGCGGGGCTTTTGATTCCAATTCTCTTTTCCACCAGAGCATCAGTTCATCCGGCGCCGGACGGTCTAGATACCTCTGTTCACTTCCGCTTGTGATTACCCGCGCATTCTCTGCGGTGGCACTCCCAAGCCTCACGGCTCGTGCCCCGCCCGTCTCCAGAATTTCTATCAGTTCCTCTCCTTTTTCCGTAAAAATCAGAAAGCTGCCTGCGGAAGTCATCTGATACGGATTCAAGTGATAATATTCGCAGATTTCAACAGTCTCCTGACGAACCGACATTTTCCGCATATCCACATTCAGACCGACTCCCGCCGCTTCCGCCGTTTCCCAAAGTGCCGCGAAGATTCCGCCGCTGCCGATCTGTTGGACTACAGATATCTGCATGCTGCCGGACCGCTCCTTTTCTCTCACTGCCCGCAAAGTTTCCAGTGCTGTCATTTCCGAACGAAGTTCCTTCGTCTGGCACAAAAATGCCGGAACAAACCGCTGCTGTAACTGCGCCTCCCGCTCGTCGAGTATCCGAAGCGTCCCTTCCAGACCGATATAACCGCACAGAACAATGTCCTGCCCCGGCCGGATATGTTTCGCCTGATACAGCCCAGTCCCTTTCGCCGCGCCAAATGCCTCCGCCTGTATACAAATCTGCCGCACTGCCGGATTTACTTCCGCCCGGATTCCTGCAAGTTCAATCTGCATCCCCGCGCAGCATTCCTCCATCTTTCCGGCCAGTGCCTTCACCTCTTTCTCTTCCGTTGACTCCGGAAACAAAATCCCTGCCCGGATACCAATCGGCTCTGCGCCGCGGGACGCCAGGTGATTGACCGCCCCCACCACAGCATAAATACCGAGATTTGCAGAACCTCCCGAAACAGAATAGGATGCTGTCACAGAGATGCCCTCCTCACCGGCAAGGAACGCACTGCATGGCTCCGCCGCAGAGATTTTCAGCAGGCTCTCTCCCCGCTCCGTATGCAATTGTTTCAAGACAGACCGTTTCCAGACTGTCTGTGACAAATTTCCTACTTTCATATCCTCTCCCGTTTCTATATTATTACAGCGAAGACCCATAGAGAATCTCCTGAATCACAGAGTTGATTTTTGTTTCGTCCTGAGTCGTAATTGCCTCGTTCATCTTTTTCGTATCCTCCGGATTGTCAGAACGGGTTCCAACTCCATATGTCTCCGGCGCTGCCGCATACTGACTGTAATTCACTACCTCACGGCTGGCTTCCTCCCCGTTTTCATAAATCACCTTCCAAAGCTGCGCCGATATCTCCGAGTGCGCCGCGCTTTGCAGTCCGATATAGCCGATGTAATCTTCCGTTGCAACATAGCGTTTTCCCTCTGGCTCTTTACTCTCTGTCGTCTCACTGACAAACTGCAGGCTGCGCGCGGCATCGCGTGTTTCTTTTCCATAGATATTAAATGTAAGGGCTCCCCCTGACAATACAGCCTCGATATACACCGGGTACTTCTGGTTGTTCTTAAACACCAGATCCAGCAAATCATCTGCAATCGCCGCATCCATGGACGGCTCTACATAACTGACAATCATAGAATGCGGATACCGCTCCACAATCTCCAGTTCCGCATACAGCAGTGCGTCATACAGCGTTGTTGATACCTGGCAGATACCGCCGCCCATCGTCTGTACAACCTTATCGCTTTCAAAAGATGCTGCCTCTGCATATCCGTTCTCCGCAGTATACGGGCGCATCGCTTCATCCGCAGACATCTTATCTCCGGGCTGCAGCAACGTCCCATTGATATGAGCCGCGCCCGTCTCTACGTTCTGAGAGCGTCCACTGCCGTCGCTTCCATAATAGGTTGTAAAACTTCCCAGCAAATCCGTTACATCCACTAATTTATCCGCAGTCAGTTCCGGCGCTTTCAAATCCACCACTGCCTGAACGGTTCCGCCCTTGCCCTTCCATTTGTCTGCAAGAAACTGATTCAGGTTTTCTACGGTCTTCTTTACATTCAGCGTCTCGCCCTGTTTTTCCTCCACAATCTGCACTGCCCCGGATGCATCCTGTGTCACCGCCGCATTGACTGGCTGTTGTAGAACCGCCGCGGCATTCCCTGCCAGCACATCCGCAGCCGTCTTGCTGTTCACTGTGCAGGTCAGCGGGAAATCCTGTTCCAGTTTTCCCTCCCGTGCCTGCTTCATTATCTTATAGGCGGCAATTGCATTTCCATTTTTTCCGTAACCTACCGCCTGACTTACTGCTTTTTCCAGATTGGATGCAGTCAGCCCCAAATCGCCCAGACTTGCAGAAAATGTATTTCCATTTTTCAGGCTGAACTCTATATTTGCCGCACCTTTATCGGCAATAACCTGTTTCACCGCCGCCAGCGCCTCTTCCTGTGTCATACCGGACACGTCTGTACCGCCCACGCGGACTCCGCTTAGAATCCTCCCGTCATCATGGCTCCTCACATAACGTTGAAATCCAAACTGTAAGATTCCCATTACTGTCAGCCCGCAAACCATTACAAAAGCCAGCACACGCAGATTTCTCTGCAGCTCCCGCTGTCTCCGGCTTTTTCTTCTCTCCCGTTTCTTCTGCATATTCTTCCTCTCCAATTAACCTAGCGTACGGACCGTTTGAAAATAGTTATGCAGCAATCACGCCCTGCTAAATATTTCCAGGCAGTACACTATATCAGATAAGGGATGACCATTGTGGCCACCATAGCAACAATCAATACTAAAATTACCATCGAAACAATTTTCCGAAATTTTTTATCATAAAAATTCATTGCATCTGCTCCCCTTTACATGAATTGGTTCTATTCTATACTCTTTGTGTTGTTTTTGCAAGAACTGTCCGCTCGCTTTTTACCGTAATCATTGCCTTTAGTCAAAACTACTTCTTACTTAATTTTGTATACGGCTGCCTGGTTCGTCAGAATATTGCGGTTTCTGTAATCAAACAGCAATAACTCACCGTCTACCCGCTCAAGGTGTGTCATCTTGCGGAGCTGCCGTTTATCATATGATTCATATCCTCGCAGATAATGATGCTCCTGCGCCTCGCTGTCATAAAACGCCGCCTCCTCTTCCTTTGTCACCGCAGATTGTCCCGCGAATTCCGGCCGGTTCTTCATATTCTCCCGCAAATATAAATCAAGCGTCAGCACTTGGCGAAACCGTTCCCTCTGCTCATGTACAGCCTGATTGTCCATAATTTCCGTCTTTTTAACACAATCAGCCATTGTCCCGCCCAAATTCAGCTCTTCCAGAATGAAGGAAAATAAAAGCTGATATCTTGCCACTCTTGTATGGTTGATACCAAACAATCCGTTCACCTCATAATATCTGCTCAGCCTCTCAAACATAACAAACGCATCCGGGAACTGCTTCACAAGCAATTCCATCGTATATTCAAACTGTCTGCTGTTATAGTAGACTTCCACCATCTCTTCCACACCTTTCAGCCGGATGACGTCTGAATATGAAAGCCATTTTGTAGACAATACCTCATACGGCGGACGGCTCTGGAACACCAACTCATAATCCGCTGCCTTTTCTTCCATATAAGAGCCTTTTAGCACTTTCAGGAATCCCAGTTGCAGTTGTTCCGGCCGCAGCGCATACACATCACAAAAGGAACGGTGAAAACTATCATAATCTTCATACGGCAGACCCGCAATCAAGTCCAGATGCTGGTGAATATTTCCCGCCGCATGAATCCGCCTGACCACACCGCTTACCTGAGAAAACTTCATTGTCCTGCGGATTTCCCTGATTGTCTGCTCATTCGTAGACTGCACCCCGATTTCCAACTGAATCAGTCCCGGCCTCATGGACCGAATCAGTGCAACCTCCTCTTCATTCAATAAATCTGCTGCCACTTCAAAATGGAAGTTCGTCTTTCCTTTGTCATGCTCTTTCAGATAAGTCCAGACCGCCATCGCATGGTCATGTTTACAGTTAAATGTCCTGTCTACGAACTTCACCTGAGGAATCTCGCAGTCGATGAAAAACTGCAGTTCCTGTTTCACCAAATCCAGATTCCTGAAACGCAGGCATTTATCAATGGAAGACAGACAATAGCTACAGGAAAACGGACAGCCTCTGCTCGACTCATAGTAAATGATTTTGTTTCTAAATACATCCATATCTTTATACACAAACGGGACTTTGCTCAAATCCATCACAGGGCGGTCTTTTGTGACAATGATAGAAGCGTCATCTCCACGAAAAGTTACCCCCGCAATCCCGGTCAGTGAATCCTGCGATTCTTTCCCGATTTCCGGGATATCGGCTATCCTGTCCGGAGAATACTCTTCATCGGCTCTTACTGCATGTCCTGCCACTCTATGATAAAAATCCACAAGCTCCAGCAATGTCTCTTCCCCTTCTCCCCGCATGATTCCGCGCACCTGTGGGAACTGCTCCAGCATCTGCTCCGCATGATAAGACACTTCCGGTCCCCCAAGCCAGATTTCCGTCTGCGGAAGTATCTTGTGTGTCTCCACAATCAGCGATTCTACATATAGGATATTCCAGAGATAGCAGGAAAAGCAGAGGACATCTGGTTTTCTTCTATATATATCCATGAGAATCTGTTCCACCGGCTGGTTAATCGTATATTCCGCAATTGAAATATCATCTGCGTATTCGTTCCGCTCACCGACTGCGTATGCCCGCAGACTGTAAACCGCAAGGTTGGAGTGGATATATTTTGCATTGATTGCTGTTAATAAGATTTTCATATAGACCTCTTTACAATTATTTTCTTAATCCGTAAATTTCTCGATTTATTTCTTTGATAATTATATACGTTCCGGCTTTTCTTTGCAATATGCCTCTGTGGCTGACATTTTGCTTAATTTCTTTTTTAACACCAAAACACCTCCACTGAAAACATTTTTCAATGGAGGCATTCTGATAATTACAATTCTTTTAATATTGATGTTCCGATTAATTCACGCGGAAGTTCTATTCCAAAATTATCCGCTATGGTTGCACCGATTACCGCAAAAGACTCTTGATCAGACATAGTTTTTTTCTGCTTCATAGATGGCGAATACGTTAAAAGCGGCACCATTTCCCTTGTATGATCTGTACCGCTATGCGTTGGATCGTTTCCATGGTCAGCCGTAATAAACAGCAGATCATCATTTTTTAATAATGGAAGTAGCTTTCCTAGCCCCACATCAAATTTCTCAATTTCTTTGGCATACCCCTGCGGATCTCTCCTGTGCCCCCAAAGTGCATCAAAATCAACCAAGTTCGTAAAGCACAAACCAGTAAAGTCCTTTTCTGCCATTTGAATAGTCTGCTCCATCCCATGAACACTGCTGCCTGAGTGTAATGCCTCCGTAATTCCCTCACTTGAAAAAATATCATCAATTTTGCCAATCCCTATAACATCCTGTCCATTTTCAGCCAAGAGATTTAATACTGTTGCATACGATGGTTTTAAAGCATAATCCTTACGATTGCTTGTACGCACAAATTCGCCTCTATGCATACCGGTATATGGGCGGGCAATGACACGACCGACTTTCCACTTATCCCGAAGTGTAACCTCTCTCGCAATCTGACAATAACGATAGAGTGTTTCCAATCCCATTGTCTCTTCATTACCTGGAATCTGAAGTACCGAATCGGCAGAAGTATAGACAATCACCTTATCGTGATAAATTTCCTCCTCCGCAAGCTGATCCAATATTTCCGTACCACTTGAAGATATATTTCCTACTATTTTATGCCCAAACTGTTTTTCTAGTTCCCTTATTAATTCCTCCGGAAACCCAGATTCTGTAAATGTCTGAAACGGTTTTTCTGTTTGTATTCCCATCATTTCCCAATGTCCTGTCATGGTATCTTTGCCATTGCTTGCCTCCTTCAAACGCATATAACATCCATTTTTATGACACTCCAACGACTTCCCGATAGCATTTCCCATCCCCAATGACAGCAAATGGGGTATGTTTAGTCCTTTTTGTGACTTCCATATATGCCCAAACGTGTTTGTTCCCTCATCCCCATATTTTTCTGCATCTGGCATTGCTCCAATACCAAGGGAATCCAGTACAATCAGAAATATTCTTTTATAGTTATTCATGCATAAGCTCCTTCTTAATATATGAATTTAATTCGAGTAATTCCATTCATCTTTTTCAAATAATCTTTAATCTGACTGTCACTTTTTTCTTCTGTATTCTTTAGTGATATGATTGCATTATAATTCCCCTGATTTCCGGGATTATTTAACATAACATCCCCTATTTCCAATCCAAAGGCCGGAACCATCTCGCATACATTTTGTAAATCCACAATTGATTCGAACTCCATATAAATCCTCATCCACATATCATTATGAGTAAATTTATTTGAAATCGTTCTAAATTTCGTAATCACAACATAAACGGCAATGGTCGCTGTTAACCCGCCAAAGTAAAAACCAATGCCGATTGCAAGCCCAATACACGCCGAAGTCCAAAGTCCCGCTGCTGTTGTCAGCCCTCTGATTTTTGTATGCCCTTCCACAATGATACTTCCTGCTCCCAAAAATCCTATACCACTGACCACCTGCGCTCCCAATCTTGCCGGATCTCCTGTCGCAAATTCATAATACATATATTGTCCGGTCAGCATGACCAATGTTGCCCCCAAACATACCAACACATAAGTCCGCATTCCTGCCGATTGATTTGCCTTTCCTCTTTCTATTCCCAGCACTCCTCCGCATACGATGGAAAGCCCTACTCTCAATACAACTGAAAATGGGGTGAGTTCCTCAGCCATCCGTAGCAAATTACTTATCCATTCCATAATTCAGCCCCACCTTCCCCCTTAAGTTTTGTATTCTACTTTTCTTTATCTTTCTTAATTAGCTTTCTCATTGCTTCCACTGCAACTTTCACTGCATTTTCCGTATCATATACTTGCGAATCTTCCAGCCCCATCTCTCTTCTTGTCTGGTTTGCAATAACCAATAACACAGTTCCAACTCTGACTCTTCTGACTCCACCGACAATAAACAACGCTGCCGATTCCATTTCGGATGCCAGCGCTCCACATTCGATCCAAGCATTCCATTTGTTATTTAACTCATAAGAAACAGGCATTGTTTCTGGGGAATGCTGTCCATAAAAATTATCCTTACACTGTACAACACCTAAATGTGAAGTCACTTTCAATTCGTCTGCAGCCTTATGAAGTGCTTCTACCACTTCAAAACTCGCTACAGCCGGATATTCAATAGGTGCATATTCCTTTGTAGTTCCTTCAAATCGAACCGCTCCTGTAGCGATCACCGCATCCCCGCCTTTCACTTCCGGCTGCATTCCTCCGGAAGTTCCTACACGGATAAATGTATCCGCTCCACAATGAATAAGTTCTTCCATCGCAATCGATGCGGATGGACCACCAATCCCCGTAGATGTTACACTGACTTTCACTCCTTCCAGTTCCCCTGTATATGTTACATATTCTCTGTTCTCAGCAACTTTCACCGGATTATTTAAATAGGCTGCAATTTTTTTACACCTTCCCGGATCTCCCGGCAGTATCACATATTTTCCAACATCTCCTGTTTTTACATGAATATGAAATTCTTCTCCCTTTGAATATACCAATGACATTCCTATATCCTCCTAATTCCTGTTATAAATAGCAAAAACTGTTGCCGTTCATTCTTGTTCATGCAACAGTCTTTGCAAACATCGTAACTGTTTGTTATTATTACAGTTAGCTGATTTTTAATATTTATCTCCTCTTAGCTTCAAGTCCTTTTCATAACTCATCATGTCATTAAAAATTACAAAATCTGGTTTTGTTAATAAGAACGGCTTTATCGTTTTCCGCAATCTTTCTGTAAACTCACGGCACGCCTTTTCCTTCTCCTTCTCCTGCGATTCATTTAGACTTTTCACCAGATAATCTAAGGATAAGTGGTATCGGAACCCATCATGCCAAACATGTTTTACTCCTGTAGCCTCTGCTACCAGATCTCTATATTCTGATAATCTTCTTGCACTTTCTGCATCAGAAGGCTTTAAAATAATTCTGTTAATTTCGCACTCTTCTACTTCCATCCACACATTAACCGGCGTCGGCACTTTATCCACAATATTCTTCAATATTCGATCAACCTCTGAAAACCTTGCATCAGAAGGTACTTTCGGCGACCAATACTGAGTGTTTCTATCAATCTCGCGACTCAATGTCAGCACCGTCATATGAAATGAACTTGGCGGAAGAAATGCCAGGTGATCTGCAAAACTAAGTTTTTTTATCTCTTTCTGCACTTCCACTGCTGCTCGAGATATATCCTGATTCTCTTCATTCAAATAACTGACAATTGTGTTTCCGTAATATGGAAGCGGCTGACAACGGTCATCAAATTTATATACTGTATCATTTACCATCTTGTTACCCTCTACTGTCTTTTATTTAATGTTGCATTTTTTCTGCCATATACAAATCCAATAATCAGAACAGAAACAATCATAATGATCACAGAATATACAAAGGATAGCATCTGTGCTTCCGGAGTAGAATCCGGACTTGTAGCTACATTCAACACAACGCCCAACGGCTGGAACATTGGATGAAACAAAAATACTGACACATTATATTCTGATAACTGCTGTATGAAATTCAAAAGGAATACTGACAATACTGCCGGCCACACAACCGGAAGAATAACTTTAAAGTATGTCTTCATTGTTGACGCTCCAAGGTTCTTTGCAGCTTCCTCTAATGAATCATCGATTCCCGCATATGCTGCTTTAATCATTCTCAGTGTATATGGAAGCTTAATAATAATGTATCCAATCAACATAATATACACAGTTCCTGTCATTGTTGCGCCAAACGTCAATGCATTTGGCTTGTCAAATGTCATAATCAAGCCTAGCGCAATTAATGTTACCGGCAGAAACCACGGTATCTGGAAAGCAAGCTCCAATGCTCCTGTCAGCTTATTATTGTATTTCGTGATAATTCTTGCAATTATGAGCATTAGCGCCACTACAAACACTGCTGACAAACCTGCATATACCATACTCGTAAGCACCGGTTTCAAACCAGTCGTCGAATTGAACACTGTAAGGTAATTATTCACTGTAAAATTCTTAAGTACCATTTTTCCCGCGTACAAATCTCCCGCTGTCATAAACGAGAAAATAAATACAAACAGCAACGGTATTGTCTGTACCAGAGCAAAAATATGTGCCAGCGCGGTAACAATTGCACGAAATACCGGGTTCTGAATCTTTTGTTTTTTCAAAGGAGTTTTTACCTTTGATACTGAAATATAATTACCCTTTTTCTCAATATAATTTGTTATCAATAGAACTAGAATCGTAATAATTCCAAGAAATAGTGCCAAAACTGCCGCATAATTTCTGGTAGTCAAAGTTCTGGAAAATGACATAACGAGTGGATTAATCGTCTCAAACTCTTCGCCACCCAATACCTGTGGTGTTGCAAACGCGGAAACACCTACGATAAAGGTAAGGATAGATGCCGCAAAAATCGATGGCTTCAAAGTAGGAAGTACAATTTTCGTCAAAATCCGCCATCCCTTCACGCCCATATTCTGTGCAGCTTCAATTGTCTGATAATCAATATTTTTGAGTGCATCTCTCACAAACATTATATGGTTTGATGTTCCTGCAAATGTCATTTCAATCAATACTGCGCCAAATCCACGAAACCAATATGGATTCATATTCGGAAATAATTCCATCATGTTGGCTGTTAAAAATCCTTGACTTCCAAAAATAAAATTGTACGCTGTAACCAATACCATTCCGTTACAGATAAGAGGCGAATGGTAAGCAATATTAAGCCATTTTTTCCCTTTAATTTCGTAGTAGTCTAACATAAATATTTCAAATATCCCCAAAACATTTACAGTTATCGTTAAACATACAGCTAAAACAAAAGAATTTTTCAATGCTTTTACAACTCTCTCCGAGCCCAGAATCTGCATAACCGGGGCAACATCGAATTTTCCATCCGGAAACAATGTGATTTTCAGGAGAGATAAATTAGGATAAATCAAAAAAGTGGAAATTCCCCATATTAAAACTATGGCAAGGAGAATGAAACCGATATTTCTTCTCAACTTATAATTTTTTGTTAAATTTTCCATGGTTACTGCTCCTTAAATATTATGAAATCTGATGGACTAATGAATAAATCCACGCTTGCCCCTTTTTCCATTTTTTCATCATTTCTGGTGCTCATACTTTTAATTTCCGAAGTCTTTGTTTTAAATGTTTTTCTGGTTGTAATGCCATAGAATTCCTCTGTTTCAAATTCGGCAGACAACTTATAATATTTACTTGCATCTTGAATCTGCATTTTCTCTTTCACATTTTCTACACGAACATACATATGATCTTTCAAATTAAACCGTGCTTCCGGATTCATCTGGTTAATTTGCCCAATCACTTCTTCACTAAGCCTGTTCGTATCACCAATAAAAGTGGTTACAAATTCAGACTGTGGCCGATAATAAATTTCTCTCGGAGTTCCCACCTGTTCAATACATCCATTATTGAAAACCGCAATTCTATCTGATAGTGTCAGAGCTTCCTCCTGATCATGTGTAACGTAAATCATTGTCGTATTTGAAGCTTTTTGAATTTTTTTCAATTCAATTCTCAAAGATTTCCGAAGTTTTGCATCTAGGTTAGACAATGGCTCATCCAAAACGATAATTGATGGGTTCAGTGCAAGTGCACGTGCAATCGCCACCCTTTGTTGCTGTCCCCCTGATAGAGCAGAAACATTCTTTTTCAACTGTTCATCAGTCAGATTAACCATCGCAGCAACTTTTTTTACTCTTTCTGTGATTTTATTTTTTTCCCACTTGTTTTCTTTCAAACCAAAGCAGATATTCTCTTCTACTGTCATTGTTGGAAACAATGCATAACTCTGGAATACCATACCGATGCCTCTTTTTTCAATCGGCTTATAAGTAATATCTTCTCCATTTACTTCTATCGCGCCTTCGGTAGGAGTAATAAATCCTGCCAAAGAACGAAGAGTTGTTGTTTTGCCACATCCTGACGGTCCAAGGAAAGTAAAGAACTCTCCTTTTTCCACTTCTAAATTTAAATTACTAATCGCAGTAAAGTCACCGAACTTTATTTCAATATCATTAAATTTTATCATCGTCTATTCTCCCATTTCGGAATTCCACCACTTACTATTAGTAGATTTCCAACTGAATCTTTGCAACCCACTCATCCATCATTGAATTAATATAAGCCCAATCTACATCCTGTGCTTTGTAATTTTCTTTTACTTCCTTGATTACTGGAGCCATCTGATCCTCTGCCGCTTTGTTTGCTACCATGTTTCCATTTTCTTTCGCATAGGAGCCGATTACATCCGCACTACCAAGCCAGTTAGCAAATCTCATAGATTCTTCAACAACTTCCTGATTTTTATTTGCAACTACACCAATCTGGTTTGTATTCGTAGGTTCTCCCTCTTCCGTATAAACAATAATCGGATCAACACCAAAACTCTCACATTTTCCTTTTAATCCAGAAGCAAACGTGAACGTAATCGGCACTTTTCCAGAAGCCATATTCCCGAAATCATCTTCACCTTTTGGTGTTTTGTATCCATTTTCAAAATAAGCTTTGATTGCATCCCAGCCTTCGTCGGACACGCCCAAATCGCCCTCCTCATCCAGATACTGTCCTAAAATACCACCGATAATTGCTCTGTTTGTATTTCCATCAAAACTTGTAGGCACTGCATATTTCCCATGAAATTCTTCGTTCTCCCACAAATCCTTGTAGCTTTTTGGTGCAGTTTCCTCTGTATATACATCCGGATTGCAGACAAGAAGTTTTGGCTGGATTTCATACGGCCAGGAATATCCATTTTCTGTTGACACTTCCGCTACTTCTTCTGCCCATTCTGGTGTAAATTTAACAAGTGCCCCAGCTTCAATCATAGAATTAAACTGGTCTTCTGAAGGCCCCCACACAACATTCGTTGTCGGGTTGTTCACCTCGGATATTACTCTTGCCGTTACATCTCCACCACCAAGCTGTACGATTTCAATATTAAATCCTGCTGCTTCAGCCTGCCCTAACAACCAGACATCTCTTCCATTCGCCGCATTATTTGTAGCAACAACAATTTTTTCTCCCGTCGGATCTTGGGAAAGAACATCTTCCATACTTAACTCTTTTGTTTCTTCTGCAGATGACTCTGCATTGCCCCCACAACCAACTAAACTTGTCACTGCTAAAACAAATGCAAATCCAATCGCTAATAATTTTTTGCTTTTCATTTTTCTTTTCTCCTTCGCTTTTTGCACTCTCTATTTTTTGTCATGTCAAGAACTCTATATAAGTTCTATCATCAAAACTCTTCTGTCCACCTTTTATTCCTTTTGTGGACAAATACATTTCACAACATGCTGCATCCTTTTCCAGCACTGTTTTCAAGTATCCTTCTGTCGATGTCAAATCCTCTTTGATATCTGGATATCCATCACTCGTGAAAATAATCTTATGAACTTTTTCATCCAATTTTATTGTTTTAATAAGAGACGCTGGTATTTCTTCTCCATTCAATACCGCATATCCATATTGCGAATCTTCTTTATTTGCAAATACATTTGCCTTTAAAATCCAAGGTTCTATCTGACTTCTACCTTCTTTTTGTGCGTATTCCCAATCCACATTTTCCGCTTTTAACGTATGAAGAATCAAACTTCTCATATCCGACAATACTTCATCACTTTTTTTCGGATTAAAATATACCTCTCCGTCCACATATGCCTGACAATCTCCTATCATCCAAATTTCTCTATAATAATTCGAATAAATAACACATGCTGCTTGCAGACCTTTTTCCTTTTTATCGTATGGAAATTCTACTGTTCTATAAAATGCCTGCATTTTTTCATTGATACTTCTAATAATTCCTTGTATCTTTGCATCCTTATTTAAAGAGCCAAGCACATCATAGATGATTTCTGCTGCAATTTTCCCTGTAGTTTTTCCTTCATACAAGAAATCTGATTTGGATGTCACACCATCAATTACTGCTACAAAATCATCTGAAATAAAAAATGCATCTTCACATTTTTGTTCTGATATTTTCCCTTTAATAAATTTATCTACTATTTTGATTGTCTTTACCTCCCTTCCTTATGAGCCAATCATATCATCTGTCTTTATGCTTTACTAGTTCATTTCGTCCGAAATACATTGCATTTTGTATTTGTTTCTTTTAATTTTTTATAGAATTTTACCAATGTAAATTTCTTTTAATATTCCTTTTACAAAATCTGTATAATCATTTTACACAATTCAAACTCTATGTTTTATGTTTCTTTATCCTTTTTCATATATTTTTGTTCATTATGCCATTATACAAATTGCAATATCCATGCTATCATACAGTATATTGATATTATGAGTTGCCCGACAAATGAACACTATAAGTACCTTGAAAATTTAATACATTACCTTGTAAATATGTAGTATAATAGAGATGGATTTCAGGAGGTTTCATTATGTCATTTTCAGTCAATTCATCTCAACAAATAAGCA